>Ga0256913_10000155_pt1 | contig 31970 bp, 41 predicted proteins | sample Axial_MatmetaG_FD_185970 | JGI IMG/M metagenome (GOLD analysis project Ga0256913, IMG submission 185970) | Deep-sea worm associated microbial mat communities from Axial Seamount, Juan de Fuca Ridge, Pacific Ocean - Axial_Mat | ecosystem: Environmental > Aquatic > Marine > Oceanic > Microbial... | reverse complement strand
AATTGTAAAAATTATTGGTGTATTGGATTTTTTCATGTTTTTATTTATATATTAAATTAATTTATAATTGTTTGAATTTTTATAATAATAGTTTTAAAATTTTGTTATTAATTAAATCTGACCAATCTTCTTCATTATATGGATCTATATCTTTAATAGATATTTTATAATGTTTTAATGTTTTATTAATTATTATTTTTTTTAATTTTTTTCTTAATAAATTTATTATCGATAAACTTTGTTTTTTAAAAAATGATATTAAAATATAAAAAGAAACTATAGAATTTAATATAGGTATAAATAAAATAAATTTGTTCAGGATATCTTTTTTGTGAAAAAGATAAAATATTGTACAAATAATATATGGAATAATTATAAATAATATTATATCTGTAATATTATTTATTAAACTATATTTTACTTGATTAAAAAACATTTATTTTTATTTTAATTAAATATACAAAATTTTATTTATAATATTAATAATTTTAGAAATTTATTATTAATTAAATCTGACCAATCTTCTTCATTATATGGATCTATATCTTTTATTTTATGTTTTTTTAATATTCTGTTAAGTATTATTTTTTTTAATTTTATTCTTAATTTAAAGAAAAGATTTAAAAAAATACGTATTAAAATATAAAAAGAAGTTGCAATATTTAATATAGGTGTAAAAAAAACAATTTCATTTATTTTTTTTTTATAATAAATTATTTTAAATGTTGAGTGTTGTGTTTTTAATTGTGTAACAGAAATTAATTTAAATGAAGAATAAATATAATATGATATACAAATAATATATGGTGTTATAATAAATATTATAAATAAATTTAATTGATTAAACATATTTTTAATTTTAATTTTAATTAAATATACTTAAAATAATTTTTATACAAAAATTTTTATATAAGATAAAATTATTTATATTTAAATAAAAAAAATGAAAATAAGTAATTTTATAAAATATCCATTAATATTTGTCATAATATTACATTTATCTTTTATTTATATGAATAAATCAATTGATTCAATGAGTTGGTCAACTGATACAATTATTTTAGAAGTAGTATTATTTTATTTATCTATAATATTTGGTATTTTTATAGCAATTTTATTAAAAAAATAAAAAAAAGTTAATTAAATTTATAAAATTCATATATATCACAAAATTTGAATTTTACATCATCAACGATTTTAATAGTATTATCCACGCAACTACATCCATGATAATGTCCAAAAAACCAATATTTTAGTCCTTTTGTTTTTAAATTATAAAATATTTCATTTAAGTGTTCTCTTTCTTTTTTAAGATCATATTCTAAATTTGTATCATAATCAAATATATGTTTTATATGGGTAAATGTTTTTGTTTCATCTAATGCAATTCCTGGTGCAGCATGGGTAATTATTATATCAATATTTTGATTATCATCAATTGATAAATTATCAATTTTTTCATTTGGCCACCAATTTAAATTATTATTTATTCGGTATAATCTATCAATACTTGTTCCTCCACCTAGAAATAAAATATTATAATTATCAATTTTAATAATACTATTATCTTTGACTAGTTTTAAATTATCAAATGACCAATCTCCATAAAAATAAATTGGATTATCATGATTTCCTCTAATAATATACATGTTAATATTTTTTTCATTAAGAAAATCTGATAATTTTTTTAATGAAAAAATATATTTTTGTTTACTACCAAATCCAATACCAAAATCACCAACTTGTAAGATTGTTGTATTTTTAATATTATTTTTTATAATATATTTTTGAATATATTTATATTCTCCATGTATGTCTCCTAATATATACATTTTTTATTTTATTTTTATATAAGTATTGTATTTTAAAAAGTTTAAATATAATAAAATTTATATATAAAATAAAAAATAGGTTTTGAAATATTTATTTTTTTATGAGTCAATAAGAAAAATGTATAAAGAATTTGGTGTTGATAATTATTATTTAAATAATAATAGTTATAAAAATCCACATTATAATTATATTGAAAAAATTGTTCAATATATTATTGATAATAATATTGTAGATTTATCTAAATGTTTAGATATGTCATGTGGTAGTGGTGAAATAACAAAAATTTTAATTAATAATAATATTAAAAATATAAATGCAACAGACCCATATTTATGTGATTTATATAATCAAAAATATAATTTTAAATGCATGAATTATTCATTTAAAGATATAGTAAATAATAAATTAAAAATTAATTATTCAACTATTTTTTGTAGTTATGCATTACATTTAGCAGATAAATCTATGATATCAAATATTAGTTGGAATTTAAGTTTAATATCAAAATATTTAGTTATTATAACTCCAAATAATAAACCAAATATTAATTTAGGTTGGGATAAAATATTAGAGTTTAAATATAAAAAATCTAAATGTAGAATTTATAAATCTGTTAATAAATAAATATAAAAATATGAAATATTTAAAAAAAATTAATATAATAGATGATGAAATGTCAGATGATGAATATAAATATTTTTTAGAAACAGTTTGTTATATTTATATACATAGTGATAATATATTATGCGGTATTATTCATTATGATTTGATGCAAACGATAATAAATAAAAATGGATTTTTATATAGATCAAATATGGGGTATATTTGTAATTGTGATCATTATTATAGATTATATTTACAAATAAATAAAATAAAAAAGGGTGAATTAATTGATATTTTTAATAAATATAAAAAAATTGTTATAAATAAAATAAATGATAATATAGATAATGAATATAATAAATTACTAAAGATTAAAAATATGGGAATAAATTTTAATAATTATAAGTTTGATAGTTTATTAAATTTAATTAATGATATAGATTTTAATGAAAAAAATAAAAAATATTATAGAATAATATTTTATAAAAATACATATGAATATAAAATAGAGAAATTAACATTATTTGATATAAGTGATAAAATATTAAAATATTTAAATTTATATCATATTAATAGATTTTATCATAAATTTATTAATTCAATTTATTTTACAAATAATGTTAATAAAGATAAATTAATAAAAATTTTACATATTTATTATAATGATAATAAAAAATTTAATAGTGAAAAAACAAATAAATATTTAATACAAAATAAATACAATACAATTAATAAATTAAGAAAATTAATTTATAAAATTGAATATTCATCTATATTTAGTATTTTAAAAAAATATTATAATGTTAAAATTATATGAATTATTTAAGTTATTTATATAATGAAAAATTTAAATTAATAGAACAAATAAAAAATTTTTATAATATTAATAATGATATTTTATTATATGGATCTTTATCTGATTATTATGATAAATTATATTATGAAATGCATAAAGATATAGATGAAATAAATAATAAAATATTAAAAATAGAAAAAGCAGTATAAATAATAAATATATAAGGATATGAAATATTTAAAAAAATTAATAATAGAAGCAGTAGGTGTAAATGATGATGTGATTAAATTATCTAATTTTATATCTAATTATATATTTAAACATGGTAAAGAAAATAAAGTTTATATTATATCAAGTGATGAAATATTGAAATCAATTGATATTAAAAATATATTAATTAATAGAATAATAATAGATTATAAAGATAATAATAGAAAATTAATAAAGGGACTATTTGATTTATCTAAAAGTAAAAAAATTGGTAATAAATATGATATATATTTAAAATTAAATACTGTGAAAAAAAGTGTAATATATCATGAAATAAATCATGTTTTACAATATATGAAATTAGGTAAAGTACAAATGTCATATTTAAATCGATTATCTATTGCAAATATAGCATTAAAAAATAATTTTAAATCAGATAAAATTAAATATATTTTATTTTTATTATATAGAATGAATGATCTTGAAATTAGTTCTAATGTAGTTCAATTTTATGGTCAAGTAAAAGGTTTATTAAAAAAATATTTTAAAAATGAATTTAAAGAATATAATGATGATAAAGATAAAAAATTAACTTTGTCAAAAATTTATTTTAAAAAAACATTATCAAATAAAGAAATTTATCGAACTGCTATATCATCTAAAATAATTGATTTTGAATATTTTTTGAAAGATGTAAATGAAGATGAAATAAAAAAAATGATTTCTATTTTATATTTAATAGATAATGGTAAATATCCTGGTGTATTGAATATTGATAAAAATTATAATATAATTGATATAGATTATTTAGATGATATATTAATTGAAAGTGGATTGAGAAAATATAATAAATACTTAAATTATCAAGGTGATCGTTTAGTTAAAAAATTATATAAAGTTTGGTTTTTAATAGAAAAAGATATCATTAATGATAAAATATAAAATTTATTTAATAATATAAATATTAAATTCTTTATCTTTTTTAAATAAAAAATTAATAAAAACATTAGTGTATTTTGATTTTAAATAATTAAATACTTCATTAGAATCATAACCTCTAATATTTAATGTGTTACTAGTTAATGTTTTTTCAATATCATAATTGTTTCCTAATAAATTAAAAGATAATCCTTTATTAACTTTTTGATAAAAATAATCTATTGTATTATAAAGATCTAATGTCGATGTTTTTACTGTAAATACACCAGATGCAACAAACCAATCAAAATCATATTTAATATCTTTATATGAATTTATTAATTTGAAATAATTACTATTATATTTATTTATACATGATTGTATAAATTGAGGGTTTATATCAACTCCTAAATATTTTGCTTGTATTTTTTCATTTATCATATAAGTTAATAAATCACCATAACCACAACCATAATCTAATATTTTATCATTATTATTTATATATTTTAATAGATAGGAAAATCTAATTAATTGACCCTTTTTAGATGACCAACCTAATTTACCATATGTAAATGGATGTGTTTTATAATATGGTTTATTATAATAATTTATAATTGATTTATTATCTTCAAATATATTCATTAATGTTACAATGTGTTTTATATGCTTGTTTCCATTTTTGTGGATTACCAAGAAGAGGTTTTTTACTTGCTAATAAGTTTGATTCAAAATTAACATAATATGTATCAAATGGCGGATAATTCTTAAATTTTGTATTATTTAATTGTACAATAAAAATACCATGTTTTATTTTATATGACATATCTTTAAGATTATAAAAATTTAAAAATAATAATTCATAATCTTTAAAATATGATTTAGCAAATTTAATTGTTTCTATATCATATTTTGAATTGTCACCACCAACACCATAAAAATTACTTAAAACAGCATATTTATTATTTTTAATAAAACTTTCATTTGTTTCATATTGATTACCAAAAACAACTAATCGTCTACCTTTTATTAATTTTGTATTTTTGTCAATGACAACAATAATATTAATATTATTTGGGTTTTCAATATAAATATCATACCAATTTTTTTCTGGTTCTGGATAACCATTATCTGGATCATTGAAATTTGCACATGATGTACCAAATAATTTTAAATCTATTTGATTATTATAATTAAATGCATCTAATATTTTTTCACCTTTCCATATTTCTACTGTTAAATTAGTTGATTTAAATTCTGAATTAAAAGCATTAGAAAAAGTTTCTATATCAATCGGTTTTATATGTTGAATTTCAAATATTTTTTTATAATCTATAAATATTCTATTTAATAATTTTATTAATTTAATTTTTGATACAGTAGTTTGATTTTTATAAATTAAAAAATTTCCACTTAAATCTATATCAATTCTAAATGGGTATTTATCTTTAAAATATGTGTTTAATGAATTTATATTATTTAATAATTGTGATATTTTATCATTATTTTTATTTAAAAAACGTTTTAAATTATATCCAATTATTATATTTTTTGTATTATTGCTTTCTTTTAAAAATGTTAAATATTTAAACATATTTTTATATTTTTTTTATTATATTTTTATATATAAATAAAAAAATATAAAAATGATTACTAAATATGATTTTTATAAAGAAATATATGATATAAATTATGATAATTTTCATTTTAAAAATGTAAAATTTTATGATATGTTTGATTATATTTATAGTTATTCTCCAAAAACAATAAAAGATTATATTGATTATTTAAAAAAAATTGATCAAAGGTTAGATTATCATCCAGAAGGTAATGTATATAATCACACAAAAACAGTAACTAATAGATTAGCTAAAACAAAAGATATTAATTTAATTTTATCTGGTTTTTTACATGATACAGGAAAAGATAGAACAACTAAAATAGAAGATGGCATTATTATGCAACCTGGTCATGAATATTATTCATCTCAATTATTAGAAATTGGTTCGCCATGGAGATTGTGGGTTAAATTATTAGGAGGTAATCCATATATTATTAATTTTATAATTGAAAATCATATGAAAATTAAACAGATTAAAGGTAATGGTAAAATATATAAATGGTTTCATAATTTAAATGATAAATTGAAAAATTATTTAATTATTTTTAATAAATCAGATAAAGGTGGTTTTTTATAAACAAAATTAATTATTGATAATATATAAAATAAAAAAAATATGATTGATAAAAATTTAATATTATATCCAAATGATTGGAAACCAATAGATATTGATATATTATATGAAGATATATTTCAAAATGAAACATATGATAAATTATTTGAAATAAATGATAATGATATTATTGTTGATTTAGGTTCAAATATAGGATTTTATACATTAAATGTTTTAAATCGAAATCCAAATATAGAAAAGATTTATATTATTGAAGCACAACGAAAAAATTTTAGTTATACATTTAAAAATGTATTAAAATTATATCCAGAATTATTATATAAATGTATTTTTTTAAATATAGGAATAAGTGGTAAGGATGATATTGGTTATATAGGTGATGGTGTATCTCCATTTTTATCAAAATCAGGAAAAAAGGTTCAATTATTTTCTTTAATTAATTTTATTAAAAAATATAATTTACCAAGAATAGATATATTAAAATTTGATATTGAAGGATCAGAATTAGATATGTTTTATGATGATGAGTCATTAGAATATATTTTTAAAAATGTTAATAAATTAGTTGGAGAATTACACCCATCTAGAGATAAACAAAAATCTAAATTATATGTTGATATAATTAAAAAATTTATAGATAATAATTATAATGTAGAATTAAAATCTATAGATTTATATGATATAAAAAATTCTTATTTAAATAATTTAAAATTAAATAATAATTTATATGCATGGGAATATTATAATGAAATAATATTTTATGCTAAAAAAAACAATTAAAATGAATTTTAAAGATATAGTAGATATTATATTTAATAAAAAAAGAGATTATTATAAAATATTAGATAGTGATAAAGAAAAGAATTTTTTTATTATTAATAGAAAATTTTCAAGAAGATATCCAGAAATGGCAAATTATTTTAATAATAAAAATATAGATAAATCATCTGCTTTAGATAAATGGTATTATTTTTTTATAAATCAACATGGAATACCAGCGTGGTATTGGGGTAATAAAAAAAATAAAAAAAATAATGATAAAATAAATGGTTATATTTTAATTGAGAGAGAAAATCTAACTAAAAATGATTTAATTTTTATTAATAAATATTATTCAAGTGATTTAAAAAATGAAATTAAAAAAATTAAAAAATATTATTAATATATAAATAAAAAAATAATAAATGAAAACAAAATTTAATGAATATGAAAATTTAGCAGATAAATTTATTGAAATGATAGATAATGGTTTTTCTGATATAACATGGGATGAATTTTTTGATTTTTATGATATAGATAGTAAATATAGAAATAATTTTGTGGTTGCATCCATATATAAACAAGTACAAGAGAAAAGACCAGATATTTTTGAATAAAAAAAAAATTAAAATAGATGGTAAAAGTATCAAATATTAATATAATTAAAAAATTAAATATAATAACTAAACAAAATAAAATAGAATGGTCATTTGAATCTGAAGGGGAAAATGGTGATATATTAACTAGTGAATATTCAATTACTAAGAATAAATCAATTTTTATAAAAATAACAAAATTAACAAAAACGATGTATCTTGATATTTATCTTAAAAATGATCAATTAAAATATATAAAAACTATATTTAATCCATTAAATGAAATGTTTGCATTATTTATATTTGCAAAATATATTAATTATATATTAAATAATAAAAATTTTTTTAATGAATTGTATCAATTAACTGATTTAAATTGGATTATAGTTGATCATAAAACAAAAAAATTGATATTAGAAGATATTGTATATCAATCAAAACGATATATTGCTGAATTATATTTAAAAGATGATGTTTTACCATATATTAAAATTAATAAGGAAATTGTACATGTTTTTTTATTATCAACATTACAACGAAAACAGGTTAAAAATCGCGAGGATAAAGAACAGTAATTTATTAATTATAACTTATTTGACTCTCATCAGCTCCTAATTCAATACATTTATTTAAAAATTCTTCACCATTTATAATTTTTTGATTATCTAACCATATTGATAATTCATATCTTTTTGTATATAATATATTCACATTTTCATTAATAAACCAAATTGTAAATGATGAATCATCAACTGAATATATTTTACAAATCATATAATATTTTTTAGTATTTGAATAATTAATTGATAATAAAATTGGATTAATATTAATATCATATAATCTATGACTAGTTTCTGTGTCCATTTTTTTTACTGTCCATAACTCATCAATAAGAATAATATTATTTTGTTTATCATATATACCATAAAACCATTTATTTAAATATTTGTATTTTTGATTATTATCATAAATAATATATGGATTTGATTTATTTATATATTTCCATTTTGGAAATTTTTCATTGTCAATAATAATTTTATTGATATTATCCCAATTATTAAAATCTATATTCAATTCTTTTATATATTTCATATTGTTATAATTTTTTTATTATCAACATTATAATAAATATTATATATTTTTTTATTTATTTTTTTATAGATATTTATCTTAATTTTATTATTTTCTGTTTTTGAAATAGATAAATAAAAATATTTAGTTTCTATAAAATTTTTAATTGTATTAAAATAAATATTTAATTTTTTAGATAAAATATTATTATTTAATAATGTTAAAAATTTATTCCAATTATTTATTGATAATTTAATTATTATTTTATGTTCATTATTTTTATTTAAATAAAATTTATTTATATTTTGATTATTATATGGAATTTTTATAAAATTAGATATAAATTTATCATCTATTATTCCATATTGTTCCCATTCATCAAAATTAAAATATTTAATATATTTCATTTTTTATTTAATTTTTTATATTTTTATATATAAAAATATGAATTCAGATAAAAATATTTTATTAAAGATAATATCTTTAACTAAAGTTAAAGTTAAAGATAAACCACCTAATATATTTTGGAAAGAATATAAAGAAAATGTTTATTATGCTCAATTATTTATAACTAAAAAACAATATTTATATTTAAATATTTTTATAAGAAATAATAGTATTATTTTACAATTATTTAAAATGACTACAGATAATACATCTATATTTGAAATTACTACAATAACAGATAATATTTTATTATTATATTTATTTGGTTATATAAAATATGATAATTTTTTATTCAATAATAAAAAAATTATTTTTAATCGATTAAAAAATAAAACAAAAAATAATAAAATTAAATGGAATAAGAAATCAACTTATTATTTAAGTGATGATATTTGTTATATGAATAATTGTATTAATATAAAAGTAAAAAAAATGTATACTCAATTTTTAATTCCAAATGTTACTATATTAACGTGGTTAATTAAAACACCAATTGAATTATATGATATAATTAAAAAAAAGACTCAATATTAATTGAGTCTTTTTTTAAATTGATTTATTTTATAAATCATTAAAAAAATCATCCATTGAATCGTCATCACCATTATCATCATCTAATGATATATCTGTTGGTTCATCTTTTACATTATTAATTGATTCATTGGCAAAATCAATATCTTCCCCAGATAATACACTTATGATTTTTTCTACTCTAGATATTGTTTCGTCATCCCATTCTTTAGCAATATGATCTTCTAAATTAACATTATCATCTCTATTAAGAAGAGTTTCTTTAATTTTTGATTGCCATCTTTTATCTGATATTTTACCATCATCATCAACTTTGGCTTCTAAGAATTTTCCAGTTTTTTCATTATATACTTTTATAGGTGATATTGATAAAAATTGACTAAATTCATATGTTGGTAATGCTTTATTACTACCTGTTCTTGTTTTTTCTTTGATAATAAGTCTAAAATCTTTACCTTTAACAAAATCAAATACATTAATTTCTTCTCCAGTTAATTCACCTTTCTTTTCTGCTTCTATCTTTTCTTTTATTTGATAGCCATATGGAAATATCATTATTTTTCCAACTAAATCTGGATTTTGTTCATCTTCTAATATCATTACATAACTATAATATTTTGTTGTTCTACCAATTAAATCAGCTTTTTCTACATCGGCTTGATTAGATGATTTTGCTAATTTCCAATAAAATGTACATAAATCACATTTTGGTGAATAATTTTTTGCGCATTCATAATAACCTCGAAGATCTGGATGATTTGGTAAGTCTACATAATGAATGTGTTTTTCAATAGCAGCGGGTCCAATTTTACCATCTTTTGTTAAATTTCTTAGAAATCTAATAGTTGCTTTATATCCATCTCTTGGATCTGTTGCCTGTTCTAAAGTTGGTCTATAAATACCATCTTGATTTCTTTTTTCTTTATCTAAAAAAGATAATTCTTGTTTTTGAGTTTCTTCTGTTGAGTCAAATAAGAAACTATCGTCTAAATAATCTGACATAAGCTAAATAATTTTTTTTTGATGAAAGTAAATGCTTTCATATGCTTTTTAAGCTTTTTAATATTCTTAATTGGTATATATTTTATATTTAAAAAAGTTTATTTTTTTTTTTATTTATCTACTCATTTTAAACCAAGCTGTTGTAGTTTCACCTTTTATTTGTTCTTTTACTTCATCTATCATTTTATCACCATCTGATATAATATCAGATGAATTATATTGAAAATTACCTGGCATATTAAAATTAAATCTACCTAGTAACTCACCAGTTTTCTTTTTTGATAAACCAATTACATATTTTTTAAACATTTCAAAATCAAATAATTCCTCTTCTTCTATTCTCGCCCAACATTCTATTATCATATCTTTTTGAATTTGACCTAATATATTTAATCGTTTATTTAAATGATTATAATTAAATCTTACTCTTTCTAGTGATAATTTATTTATTTCATCTGAAAATGCACTAATAACAGAACGATATTGTGCTAGTTCACCTGCTGTTGTTACAAATGATGTTAAAAATGGTTGATTTGTAACACCTAAGTTAATTGATAAATATGGTGCTTGAATTCCTATTCTCCACATATGAGGATTATCAATCATTCTCATTTCAACAACATTTTCTATTTCTTCTGGTAATATTAAATATTTATAAGTATTATAAACATCACTTTTTAATATTTCTAATGGTAAAATATAATACATTTTTTGTAATGCAAATTGATAATTTTTATAAAACCATTCTAAAGCATATTCTTTAATTAATCTTTTAATTTCTTTATCTGGTAATATTTTTGGTAACATACCAGATATTGTTAAATCTTGCTGTACTATATCAATTAATTGTTCTATTGTTATTGAACCACCACCGTCATATCTCATATAATATTTTTATTTTATATATAAATATATATTAATAAAATTTTATTATTTTTAACAAGATGATCTATGAATAGGTCTTGTACAAGGATCAAAGTAATTATTATTACTATTATTATTACTTAATTTATTATTTGATTTATTATTTGATTTATTTAATTTTGGTAACATATTTTTAACAATATTTTCAGGTAATTTTTCATTTTTAATAAAATATTCAAATATATCTTTATCTATTTCATTGTTTTTTACTAATTCATATGCTTTTTTAAGAAATTTTCTTGTGTTTTTTTTAGGATAACTTTTTTCATTTATAAAAGTATATAAATTTAAAAGAAATTGATAATCAGGTGTTTCTTTTTTTTCATTATATTCTGTAAAATCATCAAAATTAATATTCATTTCTTTTTTTTTTAATTATATATAAAATATCAATATTCAATTTTTAATTAAACTTTATAATAATTTACATATATATTTTAAAAAAATAATTATATGACTATCGATATTGATAAATATAATAGATTAGTAAATGGAGCAAAGGAATTTATTTTAAATAAAAAATATGATTATGCTTTAAATAATTATAAAGCAGCATATAATATAAAACAAACAGATAAAATACAAAAAAAAATAGATAAATTAAATGAATATTTTGATTTAAAAAAAAATATAAATATAAAGAAATCAGAATATGATTATAATAAAGCAATGCAATTGGCTTTAAAATTAGTTTTAAATGGAACATATGGTGCATTTGCTAATAAATATTTTGTATTATCTAATGAAAAAATAGCAAATGCTATAACAGCGATGGGTAGAAATGTTATACAGTATATGTTAGAAAATATTGAAAAATATTTTTATTATTACTGGCATAAGGATAAAAAAATACATCAATTGTTAGGATTAGAATATTTAGTAAAAAATAAAAAAGATAATAAATATTATTTTTTAAATAGAAATTTTCAACCAGTAGATAAAGGATTTTCTGAATTAAATACAGGAGATATAAATAATGATATTTTAAAATCTAGAAATATAACAATAAATAGATTAACTAAAATTACATCTTATATTAAAGATAATTGGGAAATTTTATATGAATATAAAATACATGATTTTACAAAAGTTATACCAATTGATGATGATCCTAAATGGACAACAAATGATGAACATAGATCTTCTAACCCAGATGAAATTTATGTTTCATATAATGGAAAAAATCCAATATTAATATATGGTGATACAGATTCATTATATTTAAGTTATAAACCAATTATGGAATCTGTGAATTATAAAGGAAATGAGTTAGAATTTATATTACATATGGATAAAGTATTTGTTAAGAAATTGTTTACAAATTTATTAAATATATATGCTAAAAAATATCAAGTTAATAATTTACATGATTTTGAACTTGAAACAATAAATAAATCAGCGATTCATTTTAAGAAAAAACATTATATAAATAATGTAGTATGGGAAGATGGTATATTTTATGATGATTTATCATATTTTTATCCAAAAGGAATAGAAGTTATTAGGTCAACAACACCATCATTTGTAAGAGGTAAAAATCAAAAAGGTGGTATATGGGATTTTATTAAATATCTATTTATGCATTCTGACAATTTAGATATTAATGATATATTAAAATTAGTTAAAGAACAAAGAAAATTATTTGAAATGGAAGATGTTGATAATATATCAATGAATATATCATGTTCAAATTATGAAGATAAAGTTATAGATGATGTCAATAGTATAATTACAGTTAAAGGTGCACATTTTTCCATTAAAGCGGCTGCTTTTCATAATTATATTTTAAATAAACATTCAGAATATAAAACAAAATATGATATGGTAAGAAGTGGTAAAATAAAGTATTATTATACTACACATCCATTAAATAATGTTTTTGGTTATTTAAGAAGTTTTCATCCATATGAAATAACAGAAAAAGAAGGTGTATTAATTGATTTTGATACACAATTTGAAAAATCTTATTTAATATTAGTTAATAAATTTATTAAACCACTAGGATTACCATTAATTAATAAAAGAATATCAGTATTAAATTCATTATTTAATTTTAAAAAATAATATTTATTATGCCATTACCGTTATATACACAACAAATAAAAAAAGATAATAATATTGAAATAATTAAAAATGATAATATTGAAATAATTAAAAAATTAAATATATTTGATATTCAATTGACTGAATTTGACATTGTTAAAAAGGATATTAAAGAATTTAAATTATCAAATATTCAAAAAAATGGTTTAGATTTATTTATTGATATAATAGATAATTTAATTAATCCAATTAATTTAAAAACTAAAAATTATTCAAATTTAGAATTAAAAGAAGTTATTTGGTCAACAATTATTACATTTATAAAAAATAATAATTTAAGTAATAATTATAATTATATAATATCTAATTATAAATTATTATCATTTTTAAATCAAAAAAATAAATGGTCATTATTTCATAATATGAAATATAATATTCAATTTATTATTAATAATAGTGTGGATTATATTATTTTTGGATCAAAACCTAAATTATCACCAATTTTATATTTTTTAAATCCAAATAGTAAAAAACATTTTTTTTATATAAAAGAAGATATGAATAATTATTTTAAAGTAATTAAAATAATTGAAAATAGAATAGATGATATTGAAGTATCGAATATTCAAATATTAAAACAATCTAAACTTGAAAATGATATATTAGAACAATTTAAATCTTCATCAAAAAATTTAGCAATTTCAGGAGAAACATCATTTGTTAAAGAAAATACACATAATATAATTATAGATCCAACCAAATTAAAAATAGAATCATTAAATAAATTTCTTTTGACGATTATTAAAATAACAAAAATATTATCTTATGAAACAGATGTAATATTTATTTCTAATATAAAAATATTATATTTTTTAAATAAATATTATTTACATTTGAAAAAACAAAATTTTAAAAATAATAATAATAAATCTTTTATTTATGGAAAAAAAGATAATATTACTTATATATTAGATATACAAGTAGATGATAATGTTATTATATTAAAAAGAAATAATAAAATGTCAAAAATTAATGTTATTGATAAAAATAAATATTTATTATAGTGTTTTATTATTATGGTCGAAAATATAAAATAGCACATAAATATCCTAAACCAATTTATGATACTATTATTGAACCATTTTGTGGATCAGCAGCATATTCAATGTTATATTATAATAAAAATATTATATTAAATGATATTGATGATAAAATATTTAAATTGTGGAATTTTTTAATAAAGGATGCTAATGAAAATAATATATTAAAATTACCTATTTTAGATAAAGGTGAATCATTAAATGATAATAAATATCAATATTTAACAAATGAAGAAAAATATTTAATTGGATTTTATTTAAATCCAGGTTCATCGATGCCTAAAAAAAGTCCAGGTCATTATTGTGCATGGAATAATAAAAATAAATCAAAAATAATAGAAGATTTATCAAAAATAAAACATTGGAATATTTATAATAAGAGTTATAAAGATATTGATAATATTAAAGCGACATGGTTTATTGATCCACCATATCAGGGAAATGGTGGTAAATATTATAAATATGGTAATAAAAAAATTGATTATGATGAATTAAAAAATTGGATAATGAGTCGAAAAGGACAAGTTATAGTTTGTGAAAATAGTGAGGCAAATTGGATGGATTTTAAACCATTAACAACTATAAAAGGACAAAAACATAAAACAAATGAAGTAATTTGGACAAAAAAAATTAATATATAAAATAAAAAAATATTAATTATGAATAAAGATTTAAAATTAAAAAATTTTGATGAATATTTAAATGAAAATTTAGAATCAGATATATTAGAAACTAATAAATTATCTGATGAATATAAATCATTGAAAAAGGGTATTATTGAATTATTAGATAATACAGTTGAAGATTCTGATAAATTATTAAATGTACAAAATTATATGGATGATTATATTAATTCAGAAGATGAAATATTAGAAGGATTTATAGAAAATTCAGATATATATGATTTTTATTTAAAATATCAAAATGATATTGATGAATTATTAACAGATGAAGAATTTTTTGATGAATATCCAACAGAATATAATATATATAGTTTATATGATTATTTAATTGAAGGGACTAAAAAATCGGTTAAAATTTGTATGGAAAAAATGTATAATGAACTTTTTGAAGATTAAATATATTTAAATTTTAACATAATATCATAATTATTATTTATAATATTATCAATTTGTTGTTGATTTAAATATTTTTTATAATTATTTTTAATACCAGTATTAAAAAAGAATTCTGATTTATTTGATCTTTCTTTAAATCCATTATTAATTTCTTGTTTTTTGATAAAATTAAATGATGAATAATTAATACTATTAATTAATCTTTTTTCATTAAAATTTAAATTTAAAAAATTTATTATTTTTTTAAATTCATTAAATGTATTGTCTAACATATCTTCATATTTTACTATTAATATTGGTATTTCTTTTTGTTCTGTCCAACTTATTACATGTTCAGACCATGTTCCTAATTTTTGTCTTAATTGTTTAGCATCAATTTTACCAGATAATTTATGATTTTTATTATTAATTTTTTTAATTGTATCATCAATTGATAATCCATAATGTTTGGAAAAAGATATAACAATATCTAATGGGTTTCTAATAATATAAATTATTCCTTTTGAATAAGATGATGAAAATATATTTTTATCGTATTTATCATGACATTTATTATATAAAAATGATGATGAATTGTCATTTAATTTTTGATAAACATTTGATCTCATTAAATCTCTATCATTTATTGACAATTTTGAACAATTTATATTATTATATTTATTAAATATAAATTTAGAACTAGATATATAACCTAAAAATTCAATATTATTTATATTAATAAACTTATTTTTAATATAATTAGCTAGAAATATTCTTAACCATGTATTTCCAGATTTAGGATATGATGATAACCAATATATTTTTTTTATCATTTATTAAATTATTTTTTATTCTGATGATGAACTTGATGAACTTGAACTTGATGAACTTGAACTTGATGAACTTGAACTTGAACTTGTAGTTGTTGTTTGTCCAATTGTTATCCAATCTTGTGGTATATTATCATAATTATCTAGATTAATATTACCGTTAAAACAATAATCTCCATATGTATGTGAATATACTTGCCATATATTTTGAATTGTTCCATGTAAATCACAACCATCAAACATATGTTTCATATCTTTATATATATGTGGTTTTGTTGCATCTAGATATTTAAATAATAATTCACCTGGAAATTGTGGCATATTTGTAAGATTTGTACAACCACTAAACATAGAATTAAATTCATATGCATCATTATAAGTAACAAGTTGAGGTATAGTTGTTAAATTTTTACAATTTTTAAAAGCATTATTAAATTGTTTAGAATTAGTAGAAAATAAATTTTCTGGAAATGTAATTAATCCTGTATTTTCAAATATTCCTGTAAATGTTTCAATAGTATTTGGTAATAAATTATCAGGAATTGTTTGTAATGATGTGCAATTTTTAAAAGCATAACCAGCACTTGTTGTTTGTAAATTATCAAATATTCCGCTTGGTATATTTGTTAATTTGTTCATACCTATAAATCCATTTGCAATAGTTATATTTGGTCTATTATTAAATAAATTCGCAGGTAATGTTGTTATATTTGTATCTATAAAACTACCTAAAAAATAAGATAATTTATTTTGAAAAAAGTCAGATGGTATTTCCGAAATAGATGTACATCCACTAAATAAAAAACGAATTTCAGTTATATTATTTTTAATAAAATTATTTGGTATTGATTGTAAAGATGTACAATTACGAAATGTACTATTTAAATTTGTTATTATTGGATTGTCAAATAAATCTGATGGTATTTGTTTTAATTTAGTACAATTTGCAAATGTTTGAGAATATGGTGCTGTACTGTAAAATCTTTTTGTATATGAAAACAGTTCACCAGGTATATCTTCAATACCAGTATTATAAAAGGTTGTTGAAAAATAATAAATTTGTATATTATTTTTAAATAATTTACCAGGTATTTTTGTAAGTGATACACAATTACTAAAAACACCTCTAACATCACTTAAATTAACTAAATCTTCAAATAGATCTTCTGGTATTTCTTTAAGATTAATACAACCATTAAACATATTTGATGCATATGTAATATTTGTTTTATTTTTTAATAATTGTTTTGGTATATATTCTAATGATGTACAATCTTTAAATATTGAAACAATCCATTTAATTCTATTAAATTTAAAAATTTCTTTTGGTATTTTTTTTAATTCAGTACAATTTTCAAATGTTCCATAAAATTCTTCAGCTTGGTAATTATAATCAAATATAAATTCTGGAATTTCTTCAATATTAGTTGATTTAAATACATAATTAAAATTTTCTATATACATTAAACCACCACTTTCATTAGGTAATTTTTTTAATGATGAATTTTCAAAATTTATTTTTTTTAATTTTGTTATTTCTGGTTTACCCCATGCTAATATTTCAATTAATTGTTGATTATTTTTTAAATTAAATGATTCAAATAAACCATCAATCTTAATTATTTTAATACCTGAATTTTGATAATTATGACTAATTATAGTATTATTAATATTATAATGTTCTATATTATTATCTCCCCAATTAATATTAAAATTATAATTATAATTATTTTCTAATAATATATTTAATGTATAATTTATTGTAGTATTTATTGTAAATATTATTTGTCTATCTATCATAAAATTAATTTATTTATTTGTATATATAAATTTAATTTTATGATAGTAAAATAAAAAAACCATTTTTATTTTATAAAAATGGTTTTTTTAATAAATTCTTAGTAATTTATTTTTTTATAAATTTAGATACATTTCCATTTATTGATATAAAATATAATCCTGTTTTTAAATTAGTTAATGGTATATTAATATTTTCAGATTTACTATTAAATTCTAATATTTTATTAACTTTATTAAAAATAATAATATGATAATTTTTTTGTTTATTTAATATTTTAATATTTAAATTATTTTTAGATGGATTTGGGTATAAAATATATTTAACAGATATAATACTAAAATTACTATTACTAAAATCTTTTAAAGATCCATCTAATGTACTATAAATTTTTATTTTATAATTTGAACCATTTAATTGATTTGATGGAATTAACCATGAATATGTAGAACCTATTACATTTGTTGCTATTGTAGAATTATATGAATTACCTTTCCATAATTCAATATTAACTGGTTCAGGAATATCATCAATCCATGATATTAAATATGAATTACCACATATCCAATTTTCACCACCATTAGGTTGAATTATTTCAATATAAGTACCAGATGATAATGTTATACTAAATTTACTATCACTAATATCTTTTATTGAACCATCTAATGAACTTGTTATTTTTATTTTATAATTTGAACCATTTAATTGATTTGATGGGATTGACCATGAATATGTTGAACCAATTACATTTGTAGCAATTGTACTATATACTGTACCACCTTTTAATAATTCAATATTAACTGGTTCAGTTAAATCATCTGTCCATGATAATAAATGTTGAGTATTTGCTGCCCAACTTTCACCACCATTAGGTTGAATTACTTCAATATATGATCCAGATGATTCAGTTATTTTAAATCTTTTACTGAATTTATGCAAATTATTACTACTGCTACTAATTATTTTAATTTTATAATTATTTCCACTATTTATAGATTGATCTATATTCCAATAATATGTGGAGCCAATAACGTTAGTTGCTAATATTTTATATAAAGAATTATTTTTCCATAATTCAATATTTACTGGTTCAATCATATCATCTAACCAAGAAATTAAATGAGTTGTACCAATTGACCATTTATCATTTTTTTGTGGTTGATATATATTAATAAAAGTACCATTTGTATTTACAATTTTAAATTTTCGATTACTTTTATCATATAAATTATGAGATAATGAACTTCTAATTATTATTTTATAATTATTTGCTTTTTGTAAATTATTACTTATTGTCCAATAATAAGTGGATCCAATAACATTAGTTGCAATTGTTTTATAATAAGAATTACCTTTCCATAATTCAATATTAACTGGTTCAGGAATATCATCAATCCATGATATTAAATATGTATTTCCTTTTACCCATCGATTACCACCATTTGGTTGTATAACATTTATATAAGTTCCAGCAGATTCTAATATTTTAAATTTACCACTAATTGCTGGTGATGTTGTTGCATTAGGTACAGTAGATGATATTTTTATTTTATATACTTTATTTACATTTGATAATCCACTTGGTATAGTCCATGTAAATGTACTACCAAGTGTTGATTGAGATATAGTTTTTATTACATGATTATTTTTTAATAATTCAATTTTAACTGGTTCATTTAAATTATCATTCCATGATATTAAATATGAATTATTTTCTGACCATATTTCATTTCCAATTGGTTGATTTAATGTTATAAAACCATTTGTTTGATCTACTAATTTAAATCTATGATCACTAATATCATATATTGTTGTATTAATAGAGTTTGTTATTTGTATTTTACATTTTTTACTTAATGGATAACCATTTGTGTTCCAGTAATATACACTACCTGTAACATTTGATTCGATCAAACTATATGATTGACCATTATCACTACTAAAATAAATATCAACTGGTGAATCAAAATTGTCAGTCCATGATATTACATAAACACCACCTACTGTCCATTCAATATTTGGTTCATTTGGTTGTATTAATTTAACGTAATAATTTTGTGATATTAATGTGTTTGTAATTATAAACATCATTAATAATAGTAATAATTTTTTCATAATTCTCATTTTTTTTTATTTATAAATATAATATTTTTTTTTGTTTTTACAAATATTCATTTTTCATATATACTCTAATATAATCAATTATAAAATCTTGTGGTAATTCATTACTTGTTGGTGGTGTAACCATACTAGAACCATTACTTACAATCACTCTCATTTTATTATTTGGTATATTATAAATTGTTTTATATACTGGAACATTATCAATATACCATTTTATGTAATTATATTCCCATTTAACAGCAAATAAATGAAAATGTTCATCAAAATTAACAGATAAACCTAAAAATTTACCTAATTTTTTACTTAATTGTGTTGGTTGAAATAATGTATTCATTCCTTTTTTACCTGGTGTACCAAAATGATGAGTCATTGATACTCTTTTAGAGTGATTAGTATTTGCATCTCGATTATCCATAAATTCTATTATATCAATTTCAGGTGGCCATGTATCACCTAATAACCAAAAAGCTGGCCAAAATTTACCACCACCAGGTGGTACTTTACAACGAATTTCAAAATAACCATATTGTTGATCAAAATATTTATCTTGCCAAGGACAAGAATCTAAATTTCCTGTTTTATATGGAAAATTAGATTCATTTGGATATTTATCATTTTTTTTAGTATATAAATGTAATTTATTATCTTGAATATCAATACAATCTAAAGAAAAACAAAAATTTTTTTCTGATGGAGAAGAATCAGTATTTTCTGAAAAATATTTATTCCATTTTTTATCAAAATCTATTTCATTATTATCAAATTCATCATTAAATGTTAATGTCCATCCATCTTTATTTATATTATTAATAAAGTCTTTATTAAAATAATTAAATAATACTTTAAAATAAAATCTTAAATAATAAAAAATATTTAGTAAAAAATTAAATGTATTTTTTATTGTTGTTAATAAGTAATATAATAAATAACTCATAATATTTTTATTTTATATATTAAATTTTAATAATCATATTTATTTATTATATTTGATATATGATTAATTTTAATAATTGGAACAAATATATATCGTTATTTGATAATAATAGCAAAATTTATTGGTCTGTTAATAAATCTAATAATATTAATTATTATTATAATATGTATAAAAATTTTATTATATCATTAAATACTGTTATAGATTTAAGTGAAAAAAATAAAAAAGAATTATATCATTATATGATAGAAAATTTTACACCTATTAATAATAGATTTATTAATCATCAATCTAATTTTTTAATAATTTTTAATTATAAAAATTGGAGAAAATTTAAATTTGAACCAATTATTAATTTTTTTTATTGGGGCACAAATATTAATAAAAATGAAAATTATAATTTTTTTTATTTAAATGATTGGTTATTAAAATAAAAAACCGTTTCTTATGAAACGGTTTTTTATTTATGACATAATGTCGTTATTCATTTTCTATTTTTAATACATCACTAATAACTTTAATAATTTGTTCTTTAGGTAATGCTCCTTGTGCCATTTGTGGTTGATCATTAATTGGTATAAATAAGATAGATGGTACACTTCTAATACCAAATACCATAGATAATTCCTTTTCTTCATCTACATCAACTTTATAAACATTAATTTTATCACCATATTCTTTACTAATATCTTCCAATACTGGTGATAATATTTTACATGGTTGACACCAATTTGCTGAAAAATCTATAATAGTTGGTTTATTTCCATTATATGACCATTCTTTACTTTCATCATAATTATAAATTTCTTTTTTAAATGTTTCTGTTGTTAAATTTTTCATATGTTTTTATTTTTTTTTTGTAATAACAATTATTATACCGTTTTTAATATTTTGTTTAAATATATTTAGATATTATTGAATATAATTCATCTTTTTTTATTGGTTTAGATATATAATCAGAACAACCCAATTGGATTAATTTATCTTTATCATTTGATATTGCATAAGCTGTTTGTGCAATAACTGGTATATTTTTATCTATTTTTCTAATTCTTTTTATTGTTTCATAACCATCCATTACTGGCATTCTGATATCTAATAAAATAATATCATATCTTTTATTTTTCATATATTTTAAACATTCTACACCATTTGATGCCCAATAAATATTACATTTAGTATTTAATAACATTTCTCTCAGTAATTCAAAATTATATTCAATATCTTCTACAATTAAAATGTCAATATTTTTAAAATTAAATTTATTTTGTTTTTTTATTTTTTTAATTGTTACTTTATTTATATCCACAGGAATAGTAAAATAAAAAATAGTTCCTTTATTTTGTATAGATGTTACATTAATATTTCCATTTAATTTTTTAATTAATCCTTTAACTATTGATAAACCTAAACCTGTTCCTTTTCTATTTGATATATTATCTAATTGTATAAATCTATTAAAAATAATATCTTTATCTTTTTTATTGAAACCAATGCCTGTATCTTTTACATAACATTTTAATAAATTAGAATTTAATAAATAACAACCAAATTCTATAATATCACCGTTTCTTGTAAATTTAATTGAGTTAGATATTAAATTAACTAATATTTGTTCTAATCTATATTTATCAGATTGTATTAAACAATTCATTAATTTTTTATCTATATTAATTTTAAATTTAATTTTATTATTAATAATTTTATTATTAAATGAAAATGACTGATAAATATCAGTTAATAAATTTTTTATATTAAAATATTCTATATCTAGTTTTAATTCACCTACTTCTAATTTTGATAAATCAATAATATCATTAATAAGTTTTAATAATTGTTCTCCATTTTTATTTATAATATTTAAATATCTTTTAATATCTCTTCGACTATAATATTTATTTAATAATAAAGATGAAAAACCTAATATTGAATTTAATGGTGTTCTTATTTCATGACTCATATTAGCTAAAAAAATAGATTTTAATTTATCAGATTTTTCAGCTCTATCTCTTTCTTTTTTTAATTCTTCATTTTGAATTTGTAATTCTTCTATTATTTTTTTTAATTCAAATTCTAAATCAATAATATCATTATTTTTATTATGTTTATGATAATCTATCATTTTTTATTTTTCATTTATATATTTAACAGATATACTACCAGTAGTATGATCAATATCTACAATTATAGCATATAATATTTTATTATTATCAATAATTTTAATTTTATCATTAATTTTATAATCATGAGAATTATAATTAAATGGATCTAATATTTTTAAATTATCTGCTGCCATTTTTTAATTTATTTATTAAACCACTCATTGAATTATTAAAAAATTCATTAGGGTCTACTTGTTCTACTGGTTCATTTGTATATAATATTTGATTTTGATTTAAATTGTTATTATTTATATTATTATATGAATTAAAATCAGAATAATAATTATTTTCTATTATTTTACCATTTTTTTTAATTTGAACATTATTTTTAAATTCATGCAACATATAATCAATATTTTGATTATTTAAATTTTGATTTAAATTTTGATTTAAATTTTGATTTTGATTTAAATTTTGATTGTTTTCAATTTCATTGAAGTTTGATAATATTTTATCATTTAAAGATGTTCTTTTTATATTAAAATTTCCAATTATTCTACTCATTATATTAATATTCATTTGTTCCTAATACAAAATATGTTACTTCACGTAAATTATCATTAATTTTATACATTTGTATTTTTTCATCAAAATCAATTATAATATAATCTGATAATGATTCAAATTCATCATTTGTTACACGAATAATTTCACCTGATGGTTCAAATACAATATTTATTGTATAATTATCATTTTTATATTTTTTTATATATTTCATTATTATAATATATATATATTTTTAAAATTGTGTTTTTTTTTAGGAAAAACTGTAACCTTTATTATTTTTATATATAAAATAAAAAATTATTATTGTGGATAATATTAAAGGAAAATTAAAAAATAATATAGATATTTTAAAAGAACAAATTAAAGATATTAAATCAGAATTTAATAAACCATTACCAGAAATGAAAGATGGTGTTTTACCTAATTTAGATATGGAAATAATTGAATATAATTATGATAAAGATATGCAAATAATAAAAGATGATGCAGAAGAAACATTAGAATGTATATCTAGTTTATATTTAACTGATAATATGTCAATGAACAAAAATATTAATAGATTAATTAAAAATGATGCTGAAGAAATAAGTGATATAAAATTTTCTTTATCTTGTGCTAAACGTGGATTAATTAGTTGTATGAAACAAATAGATTCAGGTTCTAAAAATCCAGAAATGCATAATGCAGTTAATGCATATCAAAAAGAAATTAGAGAATCTAATAAAATGTTACATGATTTATTAAATAAAATGAAAATATTTTATAAAGATTTAAGAGAAGAGTTAAAATCAGATGAAGAAATTAATGTTGGTAATGATATAAATACAAATGATGATTTAAAATTAATTGATAAAAGTGAATTTAATAAATTAATTGATAAATATAAAAATGATCCTACTTTATTAAAGTAAAATTATTCATATAATGAATATAAAATTTCCATTATTTCATAATAATCCTTATCATTAAAATAATAACCAATATAATTTGTTAAACCTTTTTTACTTCCACTCCATTTTATCATTTTTAATTGTCTTAAATAATCAATTTCTGCTTCAGATACTTCAATTAATTGTCCACTTGGATCACCTAATATTTCATTATTTAAATGATAATTATTAATTTCTAATAATTTATTGTTAATAATTTTATTTAAAATTTGTTCTTTTTTATAAACTGTATATTTAGTTTTAATTCTAACTAAAAAAACAATATCATTTTCTTTATATTCTAATGAATAATCATAATTATTTATTTTTTTACCATTTACATATAATCTATTTTTATTATAAATAAATACATCTTTTATTATACCATAATTATTAAATCCAATTTGAATTTTTTTATTAATTAATTTTTTATAATATTTTATTAATATTTTATTGAAATCATTTTTATTAATAGTTGATATAAATTCATTTATATTTATATCAAAATATATAACATTATTATAAATTAAATATGATATTTCATTATTTGTAAAATATAATATTTCACCAGTATTTGGTAATACTACTTCATTTGTATTTTTTATAGTATTTATTTTTTTCAAATATTTCATTTAATTATTTCAATTTTTGATAATTATTTGATGTCGTTGATAAACTTTAATTTTTTTTTCATTATTATTATAAATTAAAAATAATATATCACCATTAGAATATATAAATTTATAATTTATATTATTTATTAATTGACCATTGTATTTTATAACACTAAGTATTTTACCATTTGTTGTCATATGATTTCTATACCTTTGATAATATTTAAACAAATAATCATTTATACTATTAATATATCCATCTTTAAATGAAAAATAATTAATATAATTATTCCAATCAATTAAACCTAAATTTAATAAATATGATATTTCACATTCACTTATAATTATAATTTCACCAGATGGAACAGATACTAACTCATCAAAATCATTTGCTTTTTTAATATTAATATTCATATTCAAATTTATATAATTTTTTTATTATTATCTAATATTTCTTATTTCATACACCATTAAGACTTTTTCATTTATATTATGTATTTTAGGTTCACTTTCTTTATAAATATCCCATGGCATATATGTTGACCATTTAACACCAGATAAATCATTTATTATTTTATTTTTAAATATATCAACCCATTTAACATCATCTTTAACCCAACAACATTAGATATATTACCAATACCAAAATGTCCACCTGCTTTTGTTATTGATTTATTATAATGTAATGTAGTTTTAATTGAATCTAATAAATCAGTTGTATATTTACCTAAATCTGTAATTATACCATTTCTTAATACAGGTAATTCATTTTTAGGTATTTTTTTTATATTTGTTGTATCTGCTACTTGTAATGATCCACCATATTGTAATAAAACAAAATATACTTTATGATTTATTAAATTTATATTATTTCTTAAATCATGAGATAATATTGCTCTTGCTCTTAATGCATTTGCCCATGTTCCATTAGGTATAAAGGCTAATTTACCAATAATTTGATAACCATCTCGTTTTATTTTTTTTCCATCCCAAAAGTCATCCCAAAATTCTTCTTGAGATAAATATATTTTTTTTGGATTTTTTCCCCTAACTCTATTTTCCATTTTACTTAATCTATCTTTACCATCTAAAATAAAATCTTTTTCAACACCATTTCTATTTGCATTATTTGTTGGGTATAATATCTTAAACATTAAATATATATTATAAATAGATAAAGTTGCATTATGTGCAACTTCAATTAATGTTCTATAATCACCTCTTTTTATTAATTGATTAAATGCACCAGCAAAAACTAATTTTGGATTATTAGAATTTAAAATATCTTGTAAATCAAAATTTAATATTGTTTCAATATCAACATCATAAAATTCATATTTGGCACTATCAACCATATCAATAATTGATAATATTAATGAATCTGTTGGTATTCCTAGTTGAATACAAATTGCTTCATATGCACTACTTGTTGATAATTTATTTGATCTAAAACTTTTTTTATCTATATTACCACCATTTTCAATAAATTTACCATGATGATCAATATAGATATCTAAATCTATATTATCCTCAGCATAATCTAATGCAATATTTATATAAATATTATATAATTCAATATTATTCCAACCATCTTGGTAATTTATAATACCATAACCAGCTATTTCAAATCCATTATTTATTAAATATTGTTTAGTAACAATTGCTGACATTATTCCATCTAAATCATCATGAAAATATATCATACATTTTTTACCAATTTTTCCTTTTTGTTTCCAATATATTTCATTATTATTTATAGTTGGAGCAGATTCAAATAATTTCATATTATTTATTATAATTTAATTTATATATAAAAAAATATACCTCATATTTTTTATATATAAACTAAAATATTTATATTTCTTAATGTCTAAAGTAATTTTTGATGGTCAAAATAAGTTAATTATAATAAAAACTGGTGTAACTAATATTGATGTTGGAATCGATTTATATAGTGATTGGAAAGAATGGGTAATAGATAATCCAAATTGGTTGCCAGCCTTTAGAACATTTGGAGGTGATGAAACAACACCTGGACAATATGCTCCTCGATATTATTTTTTAATTAATAATTGGAGAGTATTAGCTAATAATGTTAATTGTGTATTACAAACAAATTTATATTCAGATGATTATGATAGTCCATTTATAATAAATAATGCTGGTGTAACAAGTAGAACATCTGATGTACCAATTATAAAAACAGAACTAGAAAAAAGGTTAGATTATAATGATAGAATTTATATTGATTTTAATTCTGTTTATAATGGAACAGATTATCCAAATGGTACAATTGCTCAACCAATAAATAATATATTTGATGCTATATTAGTTGCTAATCAATATAATATATCAACATTTTATAGTTTAAGTGATTTAGATTTTACTAATATTACTGGTAATACATTTAGTGATTATTCATTTTATGCAGAAAAAGAGAATTTAAAAATAACAAGTTATAATAATATATTTAATATTATTTATTGGGATGGTTTTATAATTGATATGGATTTTAATAATGGTTATAATAAACTTAATGATTGTGTTATTTTTAATGCAGTTAATATAAATGGTAAATTAGAAAAATGTCAGATCAATGGATCTATTAAAATAGATACCAAATTAGTTATGTCTAATTGTTATTCTGGTATAGCTAATTCTGGTACTACACCTGTGTATGATATGAATTCTGGTAAAACAACTATATTTTCAAATAGAGCATATTCTGGTAATATAACATTAATAAATTGTGATACTAGTGGATGCACAACAACTCAAGAATTAATAGCTGGTAAAATAAAAATAGAACCATCTTGTACTAATGGTTATATTGATTTAAGAGGTGTTGGATATTTAATAGATAATTCAAGTGGTTCAACTATTAATAAAAAAGGATTTATTGATTCATTTGGTTCATATTTAGATAAATCAAAAGAATTTAATGAATCATTAATTTATTCTAATACAATATATTATGATGTAAATAATGGTTATACGGGAAATACTTATCCAATTGGAACAATAGTTAAACCAGTTAACAATATTGATGATTTATATCATATATCATTAGATAGAAATATAAAAAATATTATATCAAAAAGTGATTTTATTATAAGTGCAATAACATATAATCTAGATTCATATACAATTACTTCAGATAATATTAATAATAAATTTATTTTAGATAATTCAAATATATCAAATTTTAAAATAGAAAATTTTAAAATTAAAGGAAATTATAATGGTAATAGTCATGATTTTGTTAAATGTGAAATAATTGATGTTTATGATTTATCTGGTAGAATATTTAATAGTAATATTGAAGGTATAATTAGTATAAAAAACAATACAACATTTATTGATTGTCATCCTAGTTTTGCAGATGGTAAAGGTCATATAATTATGAATAATTCAAATGGTACTAAAGTTTCTTTTAGAAATTATAATGGATCATTAGAATTTATTAATGTTACTAATGATAATGATAAAATTTCAATTGATTTAAATGCTGGTCATGTTACATTTATGAGTGGTTGTACAAATGGATTTGCTGATATTAGAGGTGTTGGTTATATAACAGATAAATCAACTGGTACATTTCGTGTAAAAAGAGAAGGTCAATTACAATCAACACCATATTATTATAATGAAACAATTATAATTGATACAATAAATGGTAAAACTGGTAATATGTATCCAATTGGTACAATTGATAACCCAGTAAATAATTTAACAGATGCTTTATATTTATTGAATAAATATAAATTAAATACTATTAGAATAATAGGTAGTTTATTAATAGATAATGGTGAAAATATAAGTGATATTACATTTACAGCAAATAATAATGAGGGTAATTTATTAACTATAACGAATGCAATTACAAATAATACATATATAAATAATTTAACAGTTAATATTGTTCAAAGTGGAACATGTCAATATTTAACTTGTACTATACTTAATATTGATAATTTTGATGGGAGTATTAAAGATTCATTAATAATTGGAAATATTAAATTAAGTGGAAATAATACAAATTATATTACTAATTGTAACACATATACAACAAATATTAATTCATATATTAATATTTCTGTAAATGATAAAAAATTAAATATAATTAAATGTAGTGGATTTTATAAAATTTTAGACAAAGCAAATTCTGATACAATTATTATTGATATAAATAATGGTCAATTATTAGTAGATAATACATGCACAAATGGAACCATTTATATAAATGGAATCGGTAATTTAATAGATAATAGTAATAGTGGATGTACAGTTATTAATAAATTATTAAATAATGATCAAATAACTGATCATGTTTGGGATGAACAAATATCAGAACACCAATTAACTGGTAGTACAGGTTATGCATTAAATAATATTAGTTCAGGTGCAGATCCAATTGCAATTGCAAATCAAGTATGGAATACACAATTATCAACTGGTTACACAATTAATTCAGCTGGTTATATGATGTCAATTATATTTGAAAATAATACTGGTCAAACTAATTTATTTGAAATTAGTCAAAATATTAAGAGAATTCTTGGTTTAACACAAGAAAATATTATAATAAAAGATCATATTTATGACTCATCTGATTTATTACAAAGTGCAACAATTAGAATATTTAATAATTCAACTGATGTAAATAATGATATAAATCCACTTGCAGAATATACAATGTCAGCATTATATGATTCTAAAGGTAGATTAACTAATTATAAAGTAATTAAAAATTAATAATGTTAAATCATTTACCAATAAATATAATAACAAGGGGAAATATGAATATATCCGCTTTAACAAAAGGTTTTATTTTACCACAATTTAAATATAAAATACGATTAAGAAGAGGTGGTAGTTTATATGGAGATAATTATGATCAATTAAAAAATGATTTACAAAAACAGAATATAGAAAATATTGATTATATTAAAGTATATGTGGATTGGAATAACAATAATAATAAATATGATAAAAAAATATATGTTGAATTAATAAAGAAAAAAATAGAAGTTAAATTATTAAATCAAATAAAAAAACAATATAATATTACAGTTGAACTTTTAAATAAATAAAAAAAGTCTGTTTATAAAAACAGACTTTTTTAATATTAATTAATTTAATTTTATCAAGGATTAGAATAGTTTCTTTCAAGTGCAGCTACGTAGTTAATTACATTTGCTGTTGATCTAGTAATTGTACCTGTTGTGATTACATATTGACCTGTATCTAAACCAATAGCTACAGCTGTATATGGTGCATCTGTACCAGGTGTTCTACCACCTTGATGATTTCCATCATAATCAAAATTAAATGTTTTTGAATCAATACCAGAACAAGAACCACTAATTGGAATACCACCTTTATCATTAATAATAATTGCATTTGGTGAATTAAATGTATTACCACTTGCGTCTGTGAAGAATACCCAATAATATGACTCTGTATCATTTTTCAAGTTATCATTAAATTGAATTGTTCCAGCTGCAACATATGGGTGTGTTCTAACTGTATCTGTGTCATCTGTAAATTCTAGTCGGTTAGTATCAATTGCTTGGAAATGATCAATATAAACACCATACGAAGAATTGTTCGTAGATTTTGTTCTTAATGTATCACCAATAAAACCAAGAAGTTCTTCAGCAACTTTACCAATTACTGTACCAGAACCAGCATCAATATCTGAATTTTGTCTTAATTCATATTGAACAAATTCATATATTTCTTCTGCTGTTCCATTATTACCATCAATTATGATATGAAAATTATAATTAGTTGTACCAATCATTCTTGGTTGTGGAGTGCTATAATATGTTATAGACATACCATTATATGGTGTACTACCACTGATAATTGTATCATTATGTGTAATTTTTAAATCTGTATTATTAGATAATGGAAGTGCATATTTTTTATATGTTAATTCTGATAAATTTTGATCTGAAATTAAATCATAAAAATCATATAATTT
>Ga0256913_10000153_pt1 | contig 32287 bp, 29 predicted proteins | sample Axial_MatmetaG_FD_185970 | JGI IMG/M metagenome (GOLD analysis project Ga0256913, IMG submission 185970) | Deep-sea worm associated microbial mat communities from Axial Seamount, Juan de Fuca Ridge, Pacific Ocean - Axial_Mat | ecosystem: Environmental > Aquatic > Marine > Oceanic > Microbial... | reverse complement strand
AGAATTGGAATTTATGATTTAGCGACCCAACTTGCTTTGTCATTATTGCAATACTATCCATAAAATAAATTTACATTAATATTACTGTACTGTTATTTTAAATGCAAAATAAATTAATCATAAAATAAGAAAAATTTCATTAAAATATTTATTTTAATAATAACTTTGTACTATTAAATTCAATCATTAAAATTTAAAAAGAATATACAATGCCAAAATTATCAATTAAGGGCATGAAAATGCCTGAATCTCCAATCAGAAAACTAGTTCCTTATGCAGACGCAGCAAAATCAAGAGGAATAAAAGTATTTCATCTTAATATCGGTCAACCTGATATTGAAACACCTGAAATAGCACTTGATGCAATTAGGAATTACGATCACGATGTAATAGCATACTCCAATTCGGCAGGCAATATTAGTTATAGAACCAAACTGGTTGATTACTACAAAAAGAATAATATTTATATTAATGCCGAAGATATCATCATAACTACCGGTGCTTCCGAAGCATTGCTTTTTACTATGCAATCGATTATGAATCCAGAAGATGAGATCATCATTCCGGAACCATTTTATGCAAATTACCTCGGTTTTGCCACCAATGCAGGTGTAAATATTATCCCTATCCCTTCTGATATCGAATCCGGTTTTGCATTGCCTGCAATAGAGTATTTTGAAGAAAAAATAACAGACAAGACAAAAGCAATAATGGTATGCAATCCAAATAATCCTACTGGCTATTTATACTCCAAGGAAGAATTGCAAGTACTTAAAAAATTGGCTTTAAAATACGATTTATACCTGATCGCAGATGAAGTTTACAGGGAATTCGTATATGATGGCAGTGAACATTTCTCCATTATGCAATTAGATGGCTTGGATCAAAATGTGATTCTTATCGATTCAGTATCGAAAAGATATAGTGCCTGTGGTTTTAGAATCGGTATGATGATATCGAAAAACAAAGAATTGATGGCAACAGCCTTAAAATTTGCCCAAGCAAGATTAAGTCCTCCTACTTATGGTCAGGTTGGAGCTGAAGCTGCTTTGGACACTCCAAAGAAATATTTTGACAACGTGATGAAGGAATATTTGGCAAGAAGGGATATTGTAGTTGATGAAATAAACAAAATAGATGGAGCTTATTGTCCTAATCCGGCAGGTGCTTTTTATGTTGTTGCCAGATTACCTATTGACAATTCAGATAAATTCTGCAAATGGCTTTTGGAAGATTTCAGTTATAAAAACAAAACGGTTATGTTTGCTCCTGCTACAGGATTTTATGCAACTACGGGAAGTGGCAAAAATGAAATCAGAATAAGCTATGTTTTAAATGTTAATGATCTTTCGGAATCGATGAAATTACTAAAAGAAGCTTTAAAAGTATATCCGGGACGAACGATTTGATCACTTTAGATAAAAGGATTTTAAAAATTTATCCATATTCTTATTTAGAGAATATTGTTTAGTGGTAAAAACTTGAAGGAAATAAAAATATCCATTGGAAATTACTATTTCCCCTTTCATGGCTTTCTTTGAATTTTCGACCCTAAATGTTGCAGTTGAAATTTCATTATTTATATTATAATTTGAGTATATAATATCAAAATTTAGCTCTTTGGATAAATTATTAATGGTTTCTTTAAAAAACTCTACTTTTGTTATTGCGCTGTCTCCTTCAAATATTTCCGGATTCAACTTATAGTAATTCAATAAATAAAGTTCATTTTCAGTAGAATCAATTGAGGAAACAGCATATACTGTTTTTATTTCTATTTCACCGATATCCGTTTTTATTATCTTCTCTTTTTTTTGGATCTTATCTGGAAAAGATAATATAAAAGCAGGATCTTGTGACTCATATACAATCCAATTTGTTTGTATGAGGATCAATAGGGATAAAAACAGATAACTCATTAGTTTGATTTATTATTAATAACGAAAAAAAAATAAGATTTCATTAATATTAATATGAAATTTTTTCCTTTTTAAGTATTTTTTCTATCACTTCGGGAAAATAGCGATATTCAAGTAAATGAATTTTATTTGCAATGTCTTCAGGCTTATCAGATACATTGATTTCAGTTTTTGCCTGAAAAATAATATTGCCTTCATCAAAACTTTCATTTACATAATGGATAGTAATCCCCGAATTTCTTTCACCGGCATTTTTTACCGCTTGATGCACTTTCATGCCATACATCCCTTTACCACCGTATTTAGGCAAAAGTGCAGGATGAATATTGATTATTTTATTTTTAAAGTATATGACCAGTTCCTTAGGAATCAACCATAAAAATCCAGCTAAGACTATGAGGTCAAAATCTTTTTCGATAAGATACTTTACAAAATCCGATGAATTATACAGATCATTTCTATCAATAATAAGATAAGGTATGTTATTGGATTTTGCTATTTCAAGTACTCCGGCATCAGGATTATTAGAAACTATCAATGCAACCTCTATATCCTTATCTTTGAATACATCGATGATGTTTTGAGTATTGGATCCTCTTCCGGATGCGAAAACAGCGATTTTATAAGGCATATATCTTTTTATCTTAAAATAGATTTATAATCTTCAATACCGGAAGGGTCTATTTCAGCCATCAGATTATACACTGAATTTCTCTGAGCATAACCTGCCGCTTTAAAGACTTCTATTATCTCATTCTTTTTAGAATTTACAAAAAGCATTACAATAGCATTTTGCGGATACTGCATTGCTATATTTCTAACTTCTTTGAGCGCACTGATTATAATCGCTCTCCCCCTTTCCGGATCATCATACATTACATCAATTCCCAATCTGTGATATTCATAAAGTGATTGTCTGAAATTCCTGAATTTCGGATTGATCATATAATCGACTAACCAATATCTATTTCTTTTTTTACCGTTTGAATTCCAACCGTTATAATTTTGATTATTTACTGGAATGCCATCTATTACTTCTTTTGCCTTATCAAAATATTTTGTTCCTCCCAATGAGGAAAAAGAATCATAATCCATCGCCAAAATATAATAACCATAAAAAGTTAATATTGAAGAAAGATCATCTAAAAAAACATTTGTACTAAGATCTATCGGTTGCAATTCTTCGTAAGTAAATTTATAATTTTTGTCTATCCAGTTGAAAGTTACAGTTTTATAATTGCTGTTAAAAACAGGTCTGTTGGACTGGAAGGAAAAATCAGCAACAAATGATGTAGGAGAATATTCATTTGTTATATTGATAACCAGATTCCCTTCAATTCTTTCATAATCTTCAAAATCATCATTTGTCCATTTTGTATTATTGAAAAATTCACCGATAGATTTTTCCATTAGTTTAAATACTTTGGGATCAGCCAATTTTAATTGAGGCGTTTGAACCTTTACTTTAATATTGAACTCCTGAGCATTAATCTGTAAAACGGAAATAATAAAAAACAAAAAGAATATTTTGCGCATTGTCATTTATTTTAAAAAAGAAATATTATTCATCAAACAATTTTACTACTTCATTCAGTATATCAACTGCCACTTTTTCCTTAGATTTTAACTCAAAGTTTGTGATCTTATTGTTTTTTGCTGAGATAATTGTTATTTTATTTGTATCATAAGCAAATCCGGCTCCCTTCTCTTTCAAGGAATTTAAAACAATCAAATCAAAGTTTTTCTTTTTTAACTTTTTTTCAGCATTTTCCAATTCTGAATCCGTTTCAAGAGCAAATCCTATTAAAATCTGATCATCTCTTTTATCCTTTCCAACAGAAGCGGCAATATCCGTAGTCCTTTTTAATTCAAGGTTCAGATCATTGTCATTTTTCTTGATTTTAGTATCGGAAACATTTTTTGGTGTATAATCAGCAACTGCAGCAGCCATTATTATTATGTCTTGATCTTTATAATTATCAAAAACCGCTTTTGCCATTTCAGCGGCGGATTCCACTTTCATCAAATTCACCCCTACCGGAGGATTTGCTTTAGAAGGACCAAGAACTAATGTTACATTTGCGCCCCTTTTCTTCGCTTCTTTAGCCAAAGCGATTCCCATCTTTCCTGTACTTCTATTACTTATAAATCTGACCGGATCTATATTTTCATAGGTAGGTCCAGCTGTTATCAGCACTTTTTTATCTACAAGATCTTTTTTTTCATAGAACATTGAATCTATATATTCCATAATAAATTCAGGTTCAGCCATTCTACCTTCTCCGACAAGTCCGGAAGCAAGTTCGCCATCATCGACAGGAATAATATTAACTCCGCGCCCCTTTAATTCCTCGATATTTTTCTGAGTAGCATAATGCTTCCACATATCCAAATCCATTGCCGGAGCCAGAACTACCGTACATTTCGCTGATAAATATGTTGTCAAGAGCAAATTATCCGCTATACCATGATTCATTTTAGCTATTGTGTTGGCAGTGGCGGGAGCTATCAAAAAAACATCTGCCCACAGGCCAAGATCAACATGATTATTCCAAACACCATTTTCAGAAAAATCAATATAAACTATATTTTTTGATAACGTACTTATAGTAAGAGGTGTAATTAATTCTGTTGCTGCTTTAGTCATTACAACTTTCACATTGTATCCTTTTTTAACAAAAAGACGAATCAAATATGCAGACTTATACGCAGCAATGCTACCGGTTATGCCCAACAGAATATTTTTATTCTTATTGTTCATAATAGAATCAATCTTTCTCTATTGTATTTCCTTCTTTGTCTCTGTATTCCCAACCGATTTTATCCTCTAAAAACTCATACAGAGCTATTAAAGCAGGATTTGGGAGTTTTTCATAGAACTTTGTTATTTCTATTTGCTCCCTGTTTTCAAGTATCTCTTCAATGACATCATGATTCATAGAAAAATCTTCCAATTTTCTTTTAAGTTCATTCTTCATTTCAGCTGTTAGATACTTGGCTCTTTTTTCGATTATAGCTAGTACTTCATAGATATTGTCGATATTACCTTTTTGCAATAATTCATTAATATCTCTTGGATAGACATTAGGGTCCTTTCCCAAAGCTTTAGATTTTATATCCTGTACCATTTTTTATTTTATTTATTTCAGTTAAAGAATATTCGTATATTTTTTTTGCTTTATTCAAATTTTTACTATGCGGAAACCTTTTCACAAATTCATTGTATTTAGCAATAGTATCTTTGAGTCTTTCAACTCTTTTATCAATAATACTGTTTTTAGCATAATTATATGAAGATTTCAGGATCAAAAACCTCACATCTTCTTCTCTTTTTGTTTCCGGAAAATCTTTCAACATATTTTCCAAAGAAACAATAGCTGAGATATATTTCCCCATTTTGTAATATAAATTCCCTTCTTCAAATTCCTTTCTTTCAAGTTTTCCTCTCAATTTATCTATTAGTTTATTGCATTCTTCCACTTTGTCGCTATTGGGAAATGTATTAACAAAAAGTTGAAAATCATCAATCGCCTTAAGTGTTTGCGTTTGATCCAATTGATAATTGGGGGACATCAAATATTCCGAATATGCAGCTTTAAACAAAACTTCTTCCCTGTAAGGACTATTAGTAAATGAATTTGAAAAGCTTTTAAAATAATGAGAAGCAAGCATATAATCTTCGAGGTAATAATATGTATATGCAAATTTATAAAACAGATCTTGCGCTTCTTTCTTACCTTTGTAATATGGCAATATGATCTCATACAAAATTTGCGCTTTCATATATTCTCCTTTATCATATAACTTGTTTGCCTCAACAAATATCTTTTCAGGATCATTACTCGTACGCAATTTTTCAAATGAAGATTTACATGAAGACATTAGAAAAATCGCGATAAAAAACAACGCGATATTCCTATTAATTGATTTTGGCATATTTTTATTTTTTACTAATATATTTTAATCTAATAATTAAAACGCAACTAAAATCTAATTGTTTAATAAATTATCTAAGTAAATTTATAATTCCTTGTTTTATATATTCCTTTCCCTTGCAAATATACTGTACTTTATAAACATATTTACCGGGATTAATTTTTTCTTTATCGTAATTTCCATCCCAACTCTCATTCTTATTATCAGTATGAAAAACTCTAGTCCCTATCCGGTTATAAATATCAAATGATTTCAGTTCATCGATAATAAAATTGTTGCTTATGCCATACTTATCATTTAACCCGTCAGCATTTGGCGTAAAACTACTTGGTAATAGCAAATTTTCACATTTTAATGCATCTTTATCTTGAATATGTATATATAATGAATCATAACATGTTTTTCCCTGCATTTGAAAATAAATATAATAAATTGTCGATTTCTGAGGCTTTATTACAGGAGTTAATATATCAGGATCATCCAGATCAGCTTTATTGTTCCAATTAAAATTATCTGCACAAGTCGGTCCCATATCAACCTTTATCATATCACCTAGATAAATAGTTGTATCTTGATTCAGGATCATATCCGATGGCAATTCAATACCGGCAAGTGTAATTTCATTTAATGCCTGATCATAAACTTTGAACTGATCTATCCTGCCTTGGAACCTGTAATAATTGAAATTTGCATCAACAACACATGGATTATTGGCTATTGAAAGTACATTATCCGTAGCGAAAACATATTCTTTTGACGCCATTAACTGAGCAGCTTTTTTCCCATCAAGGAAAACAAAATAGTCATATTCTTTACGAACCAATGCTATATGATGCCAACACTTACTGTCATCAAGAGGAACATCGATTTCTATTGATTTGAATTGCGACTGATTTACATAAAACCTAAGTTGCTTTATCGATGGTAAATACTGCAACGAAAAAGAAGAATCGCTATTGCATTCGTTTTTATAAGATATAATATCCACTATATCCTGAGTATTAAAAACAGAAAAATAAAATTCAATAGTGAAATCCGAATTAAAAATATCATTGACTTTATTGTCAAAATACACGCCATCGTAAACACCGTCAAACTCATAGGAATCTCCTTTCAAACCACAAACACATTTAGGATTCCCAACCACATCCACGGTCGAATTTAATGTACCTGAGTCAATAAGAGAACATGCATCAAAACTCAGGTTGATAACAGGTTCCGGCTGTGCATTCAATAAAAAACCGATAAAAACAAAAATAAAGGAAAACAATAATTTATTATACATAAATATTTGACTTAATCTATAATTAATATAAGCATTTATCACCCAAACAATCCTGATAATCCACCGGGCAACATAGAGTCCAATAGTTTTTTAGTTTCTGCTTCCGCCATTGCATCTGCTTTCAAAAATGCATTGTTCAAAGTGAGTACCAACAGATCTTCAAGTTCACTCATATCTTCAAATTCACTATTGATCGAAATATCCAGAATTTCTTTTTTACCATTAATAACAACTTCTATTTCGTCATGTTGACTTTTTTCGCTTATTTCTATTTCTTTAAGCTTATTTTCGAGTTGTTCTTGCTGGGCTCCTACATTTCCTAATAAATCATCAAGCATATAAAGTGGTTTTAATTGCTAAATCCGGGGTAAATAACCGAAAAAAAACGTTTTTATTGTTTAGTTTCAGCTATATATATTTATTCAAGAGCGCAAAGGTAATATTTTTTAAGGATTAATCTGAAAATTTAACCTCATTATTAATAAAATCATCAAAAAGACGCACAGGTATATAATGGGAATATAGACTTTTGTGAAAATGGGAATATCTTTAGACCGGAATCATAAAATATTCTTACCTGACAATAATAAATGTCTTAAATCCAACAGAATTTTTAATCAAAATTTAACCAGATACATTTAATTTTGAATATAAACAAAAAGATATTGATTAAATCTTCCCAATGCACTATTGATATCTCAATATAAATAATAAAAAGAATTATTTAAAGTAACGAAAATAAATAACATTTTCAATACCTTTGTAATACCTTAAATCTAAAGAAATATATCATGGATATGTATAAAAGTATTATAAAGGAATTATCTTCATACAACGCTAAATTGGTCTTGGTTTCCAAAACCAAACCTATTGAGCAAATAAAACATTTTTACGATTTGGGGCAAAGGGATTTTGGTGAAAACAGGGTTCAAGAAATGGTGGCAAAGCATGAATCTTTACCTAAAGATATAAAATGGCATCAAATCGGTCATCTTCAGAAAAACAAGGTCAAATATATAGCTCCGTTTGTCCACCTAATACATTCGGTTGATAATTTAGAACTGCTAAAAGAAATTAATAAAAGAGCAAAATCCAATAATAGGACAATCGATGTTTTATTGCAGATAAAAATAGCTTTGGAAGACACTAAATTCGGTATGTCAAAAGAAGATTGTATTGGCATGCTGGAAAAAAATGATCTAAAAGAATTATACAATATAAGAATATGCGGATTGATGGGAATGGCTACTTTTACAAATGATAAAGATGAGATAATTAAAGAGTTTAAAGAATTACATGATTTCCATACTTATTTAAAGCAAGATTTCTTTGTTGACAACAACTATTTTACTGAATTATCAATGGGTATGTCTAGTGATTACCAACTGGCACTTAAACAAGGTGCAACTATGGTACGAATCGGCAGTTTGATAATGGGTAGCAGATAAAAGCTATAAATTAAAGCTATATTTACAATTCAAAAAAATCATCATATTGATTTTTTCTATCTTCTCTCATAGCAGGTTCTGCACGAGGAGCATCCAAGTCAAGAATTTCCGAATCATCTTGAGCTTTTAACAGAAGAGTTTCTTTTTCTTCGCCAAGAATCAAGGAATCTCCTTCTTTCTCCCATTTTTCAAGCATTTTAAGTCCTTCTTCTTCAAAAATACCATTTTGTATATCAATAGATCTCATGAAATTATCGGATAATTCCATAAATCTTTCCATTTCCCCAACTTTTTTACTAACATCATCTGCTACTGCTTCCAGAGCCATATCAAACATTGCTCTTTTATCTTTATCACCTTTGATAATGTTCATTGCAGATCTCATAGCTGAATGACTAGCCCTCATCGCTTTTCTTTCCCGCTCTTTAATCTGTACTTGATCTTCTATATCCTCAAGCATTATTTTAGAATTTCGCTCCATTTTATCCAAAACCCTGTATAAAATTTCCATTTTACGATACAGTTCTTCCAGTTTCACATTGGATTCTTTGAGTCTGCCTGCTTTTCTTGTTTTCAGTATCATCTCATCATTCTTATTTGAAGCTTTGGCTTCTGAAGCAAGCGTCAGATTGGTTTCCAATTCCTTTTGGTTCTTATAGATAAGCTCTCTCAGTTGATGCATCTGTTTACGCAATTTCCCTATTTGCCTGTTCATCTTTTCCAAATTATCTTTAAGATCATCAATATAACTTTTTAAAATAGATATAGGATCAATCTTGATAAACAAGGATGTAAACCAACGCATTGTGCTCATATACATGTAAGAAACCAAGGCTCTCATTTTAGGATCCAATATCATATATAATATCGCTGCCAAAACCAAAATAATAACGGCAAGCCCCAATGTATTCTGAGCAAATAATAAAATCTGAGGCAAATACTTTACAAATAACCAACCTCCTCCTATCAATACTCCCGCTAAAAATACTCCTCCTGTCACACCTTCAGGTCTTTGCCAAAATGATTTTGTTTTAATAGTCTTTTCCATTTTTATTTAATTATTTAATATACTTTTTTATTTTTTCAATGTCTGATGATATTTGTGATGAGATATCGCTTAATGCTTTTTTAAATCCAGCTTTTATTCTCTTCACCTTTAATCCTGCCTGTTGCAACTCCTGTTTTAAACCGATAACTTGTTTTTCGTGTGCATCTATCTTTTTTTGTAGTTCTATAAGTTGATTTTTTTCTTTTTTCAGTGTGGATTCCAGTTTTCGCAATTCTTCTTCCCTCTCTGCTAATTTCACTTTGGCGCTATTATTCAGTGATTCATTGAAGCGAATATTTTCATTTTCCAACACTTTCAGATAATGACCGGCACTTTCCAACAAAGAATTCTTGTCAACATTCATTGTTTTAGCCAAAGTAAATGCAGTGATAAAAAGTTGTTTTTCATCATTGCCTAATTTTTGCTTTTTAAGATTATTTATACTTTGCTTAAACTCAAGGTAATCAAATCCTTCTATATTTGCTTCTTCGATAGCTTTAAAAAGGATATCTACAAATTTGGTTTTTTCTTCCTTTCCTATGGAAACATCATCATCGGAAGAATCAGGCACTGTTCTATAACCGGTATTAGATTCTGCAACAGGTGGCTGCGAACTAGCTTCATCATCTTCGACAACAAACAAAGATTTTAGTTTCTTTAATATACTCATATAGATGCTTGATCTTATTTGATTACAAAATTAATAAAATATTATATTAAATGTATTTTATATAGTTAATATTTCATTTTTTTAATTCATTTTACAATAAAAACGATATTAGTTCTATTCAAGCAATGTGTTTTCACTCAAATTTCTATTGATATATATAGATATTACGAATTTCAATTGAATTATTTTATTAATCCAGATCTCTAAAAAACCGTCTTAAGTCAGTTGCATCTTTAGGGTTCATTTTCCCTGCCAATATCAACCTCAGATCTCTTCTTCTCGTGGCACCCTCGTATCTTTTTACCTCATCTTCCGTAAGGGGAACTACTGGTCTAATCCTGGTTGGTCGCATTGATTTTGAATCCAAAGCGACAAAAGTAAAATATGCATTATTGCTTTTCTTGGGGATATCCGAAGGTATAGAACTTGTAAATACTTCAAGGAAAATTTCAACTGAAGTATTAAATGCCCTTGTAACCTGAGCATTGATAGTGATCACATCGCCAACTTTTATCGCTTCTTTAAATGATACATTATCAACGGACACTGTTACCACATTACTATTGGCGTGTTTTGCTGCACAGATGCCTGCTGCTATATCCATCCATCTCATTAGGTTCCCTCCCATAAGATTACCAAGCGGATTGGTATCATTGGGCATAATCAATTGGGTATAAACCGTTCTTGATTCCTCTACAGTTTTTCCTTCTATTTTTTTTGACATATTCAATATTTTTATTCTGCCCTAATTTAATGTATAGAACTATATTGATAATTTTTATCAGTTCAGATAATCATAACTATACAGCTCTAATTCTAATTTACATAATTCAAATCAAATACTTTTTTAAAATTCCGCTTAACAATTAGTTTTACATCTTCAAAATTTACATTTTCACCTTTTTCTTGTTCAATTGAGGTTACATCTTTATTTCTATCTTCTATTCCACAAGGAATAATCCCTGAAAAATAATCAAGATCCGTATTTACATTAAGAGCAAAACCATGAAGAGTTACCCATCTGCTGATATGAATACCTATAGCGCATATTTTTCTATCTTTAGCATCGCCTTTACCTTTGATCCATACACCTGTCAAACCTTTAATTCTTTCGGAATCTATACCGTATTCTTTTAGCGACAAAATAATTACTTCTTCTATCTCCCTGACATATTTATGAATATCGTGATAAAAGTCATCGAGATCAAACACAGGATATCCTACTAATTGTCCAGGACCATGATAGGTGATATCTCCACCTCTGCTAGATTTGTGAAACTCTATATTTTTTGTTTCAAGTTGTTCTTTGTTCAATAATAGGTTATCAAAAGAACCGCTTTTACCTAATGTATATACAGGATAATGTTCGCAAAAAAATAAATTATGTACCAATTCGGATTTATTTGCAGCTACTTTACCATCTCTAATATCCAACTTTCTTCCTATCAATTTCTGCTGATAGTCAAATTGTTCTTTTAATGCCGCATCATATCGAATTTTACCTAAATCGGTATATCTGGTTTTTTTATTCATATTATTATTAAAAATTGATAACACTATTTACTGCTGCGGTAAAATAAAATTTTTCTCCGGATTTATTCACTAAACTAACAACAAATTTGCAATTTTGTTGATAATTTATTAAATTCACATTTTGAAATCAATTTTTAATCATCAAACTATTCATTATGAAAGTAACATATCTTGGACACGCTTCCCTTTCCATTGAAATGGGCGGGAAAAACATTATTTTCGACCCTTTTATTTCGGGAAATGAATTGGCTAAAAATATTGATATCAATTCACTTAAAGCTGATTACATCCTGCTTACTCATGGTCATGCAGATCATGTAGCGGATGTAGAACCCATAGTTAAAAACACCGGTGCTAAAATAGTTTCCAATTTTGAGATAGTAAACTGGTTTGCTCCTAAAGGAGTTGTCGGACATCCAATGAATCACGGAGGAAAATGGAGATTTGATTTTGGAACTGTCAAATATGTAAATGCGATCCATTCTTCTAGTATGCCGGATGGTTCATATGGTGGTAATCCGGGAGGTTTTGTGGTATGGGATGATAGCAAATGTTTTTATGTAGCCGGCGACACAGCACTTACGGAGGATATGAAGACAATTCAAAAAACTACTCCTAAACTGGATTTCTGTGTTCTTCCTATAGGTGATAATTTCACAATGGATTACAAAGATGCATTGATAGCAAGTGATTATCTGGAATGTGATACAATTATCGCATATCACTATGACACATTCGGATATATAGTTGTAGATAAAGATATAGTGAAAAAAGCATTTAAAGAAGCAGGAAAGAAAATCATCTTTTTAGAAATAGGTGAAACTATAGATATATAACAACCGCTAATAAGCCCGGATTATTTCGGGCTTTTTTATTTTATATAATCTCTCTCTATTTATGATTTCTGTTAGTAAATTTGACAATTACTTAATATTTAGATTTGTTTATCAACAAATTAAGTTCTATTAAACAATTTCAATTCTTCATCCATTGTTTTTCGGTTAATTATTTGTATATTTACAACCGGGAATAGAGGCTTAATCAAAAAAGTATCTTCAATTACAAAAAAAGATTTATTTTCACTCTGATTACAATATTTTTAAACATTTTAATCTGATAATTATGAAATCAATAAAAGGAACACAAACAGAAATAAATTTACTAAAAGCATTTGCCGGTGAATCTCAAGCAAGAATGCGCTATGATTATTTCTCCAAGCAAGCAAAAAAAGAAGGATTGGTACAAATATCCGAAATATTTGCAGAGACTGCATTAAATGAAAAAGAACATGCTAAACGATTTTTCAAATTCTTGGAAGGAGGAATGGTAGAAATCTCAGCTAGCTATCCTGCAGGTAAGATAGGGACTACTCTTGAAAATCTGAAATCAGCTGCCGAAGGAGAAAATGAAGAATGGACTGAATTATATCCTGAATTTGCAAAAACAGCAAGAGAAGAAGGTTTCGATAAAATTGCCGAAGCTTTTGATTTTATTGCAAAAGTTGAAAAAGCACATGAGGAACGATATACAAAACTCTATAAAAACCTGGAGGAAGGAAGAGTATTCAAGTCGAAAGATAAAATCATTTGGAAATGTCTGAATTGTGGTTACCTACACGAAGGTACTTCTGCTCCGGAAATGTGCCCTGCTTGCTTACATCCGCAATCTTATTTTCAAATTAAAGAAAATAATTATTAAAATGATTTATTTAAATTCACATTATCATGAAAAAGTTTTCTTTGTCACTGATTATCATATTTATCTCTTTATCTCTTTTTGCCCAGCTTATTCCGGCAGGTGCATCATGGAAGTATCTTGATGACGGATCAAACCAGGGTGCAGCCTGGCAGAAACTGGATTTTGATGATTCTCAATGGCAGTCAGGCAATGCTCAGCTTGGTTATGGCGAGGGTGATGAAGCCACTGTCATATCGTATGGCAATGATAAAAACAAGAAGTACATTACCTATTATTTTAGAAAAAAGATCACTGTTCAGAATCCTGAATTAAAAAACGGTCTAAAGCTTGAGATATTAAGGGATGACGGGGCTGTTGTTTACATAAATGGTACGGAAGTAGTACGTTCCAATATGAATTCGGGTACAATAACCAGCACTACCTATGCTGCTCATACCGTATCGGGATCAGCGGAAGGCAAATTTTTCGTTTACAATATATCTTCATCATTTTTGGTACAAGGACAAAACATTGTAGCAGTTGAAATACATCAACGTTCCCATACAAGTTCTGATGTGAGTTTTGATCTAAAACTGGATTTTACAGAATTATCTCCTTTCAGAAAAGCTCCATATTTACTTTATCCTGGAAATAATACGTCAATGCTAATACTTTGGCAATTGTATAATACATCAACTTGCTATTTTGAATTTGGGACTGACACTACTTATACCTCAGAAAAAATACCCGTTTTTGAATATGGAGATGATCATCAATTCAAGTTCCTACTTGGTAATCTAAAACCGGAAACAAAATATTATTACCGTATAACTATTGATAGTAAAGCCATTTCCGGTAATTTCCATACAGGTATAGATGACGAACAAACCGCATTTTCTTTTTATGCTTATGGTGATACCCGTACATATCCCGACAAACACGATCTTGTCGCAAAACGCATCATGTCTTATATTAACGATAGTACCATATCACAAACTTTTATAATTTCAACAGGTGACTTAGTTGCTGATGGTAATAGTGAGTCAGACTGGGACGGGCAATTTTTTAATTCTACATATAAAAACATTCAAAATATGTTTTCCCATCTACCATATCTTGCTTCAATGGGAAATCATGAAGGAAATGGTAGATTATTTGCAAAGTATTTTCCATATCCTATGTATGCAGGGGCAAGATATTACTATTCTTTTGATTATGGCAATGTCCATTTTACGGTACTTGATCAATTCAGCAATTATGCCCCGGGAAGTGTTCAATACAAATGGCTGGTTAATGATCTGAAAACGACAACAAAGCCATGGAAAATCCTTGTGCTTCACAAACCGGGTTGGTCTGCCGGAGGTGGACATGAAAACAGCAGTTTGGTGCAAACTTATATACAACCTTTGTGTAAACAATATAATGTTCAATTTGTACTTGCCGGACACAATCATTATTATGCCCGTGCAAGGGTTGACGGGATTAATCATATCACTACAGGAGGAGGAGGTGCCCCACTCTATTCGCCCAATCCTAACTACGATAGTATTGTTATAGTAGATGGATCTTATCATTTTTGCAAATTTGATATAAATAAAGACAAATTGACATTTACTGCTATTCGCTACAATGGTTCGATAATAGAAAATTTTGATTATATAAATACTCAGACCGGCATCAAGGAAATAAAAAAGAACGATAAGGTTTATGATATAAATATATACGAAAAAGGACATAAGTTAATCATTGATAACAATGAAAACAATACCTTGATATTTACTATTTACGATCTAATGGGACAGATTGTATACAGGCATGATTTACTCAAGGGATACAATGAAGTTGAGCTACCGGTTAGTGGCATATATTTATCTCAAATAACAGGAAATAACCATAGAGTTGCAGTTAAAAAAGTGTATATCAAGTAAAATATTATTAACAATTCTCTGATTGATAATGTACTTATGCTTTGGCTGGGTAGTTAATAACATGACTGATACGGTACTTGCAGTTTAAGTAACTTACCTGCTTCCCTGAGTTTTAAAACCGATACCTTTTTTATCAAATACGGATGTAGCTTCATTAATTGCTTTTTGCACATCTCGAACCTCCACAATAGAGAAATCTATTCCTTTTCTTGATTTTGTAGGCATGGATGCAATCCTGATATTTTGATTTTCTGTAATTTCAGTTACTATTTTCCTAACTCTTCTTGCATTTCCGAAATACTTGTCCTTTTTATGCAAAAGATTTTCGAGGTATGAATGAAGTACTTTCTTTGCTTGCTCTTCCATTACAAGATCTTTTTCATCAAACATACTAACAGCTATATCAGTCAATTGCTGTGCTGAATAATCTTCAAATTTCAATATCTTATCAAATCTGGATTGTAACCCAGGATTTGATTTTAAGAATTTCTCCATATTTTCAGGATATCCGGCTGCAAAAACAAAAAATTCACCTCTATTATCTTCCATCCTTTTCAAAATTGTCTGAATAGCTTCCGATCCATAATCGGAATTCATCCCCGATGCCGTAAGAGAATAAGCTTCATCTATAAACAATACTCCTCCCATCGCCTCATCGATCTTTTTTGCAGTTTTTATCGCTGTCTGACCGATATATCCAGCTACCAATCCTTGTCTGTCCGTTTCAACCATGTGACCGCGTTCCAAAATACCTAATGCTTTATATATTTTGGTCAATATCCTGGCTACAGTTGTTTTCCCTGTTCCGGGATTGCCTATAAATACAGTATGAAGATAAAAATTGTTAAGAACATTTTTGCCTCTTCCCAAATGATATCTGACAACACCAACCGTTTCTATTATCTCCTGTTTTACTTTTTCCAATCCTATAAGTTTGTTCAATTCATCAAATGCTTCCTGCAACAGCTCTTCATCAATAGGTATATCAGGAAGAACTTTCAATTTTTCATTTTCAAGTTTTTCGATATCAGCCAATTCTATAGTTTGCAAACTATCACCTTCCAATTCATTTATATTATCACTAGCCATCAGCCTTAATGCCATATTTATTTTAGATTTTTCGACAAGGTCATAAACATATCTGGCATTTCCAAAAGATTTATCTCTCTCTCTGAATGCTTTTGTAATAATCTCATCAAGTTTCTTTTTGGCATCAAATGTAAACTTCACTTCTTTTTTTCTCGCTGCAATATCTGCTATACCGGATAACTCCTGTGGTAGATAATCGGGGAAATTATAAAACAATTTAAATCTTGATTTCAATCCGGGATTAGAATTAATAAAATATTCCATCTCTTTGGGATATCCGGCTGCTATCACTACAAGGTCCCCATCTCCATCAGACATTTCCTTGACAAGAATCTCAATAACTTCACGTCCAAAATCTTTACTGTCGCTATTATCTCTGGAAAGTGAATACGCTTCATCGATAAACAATACACCACCTTTAGCTTTTTCAATAGCGGTTTTCACCTTAGGAGCTGTCTGCCCTATATATTCGCCTACCAGATCAACTCGATCGACAGAATGTACATGTCCTCTGGAAATAATCCCCATTTTTTTATAAATCATCCCCATCATTTCAGCCACAGTCGTTTTCCCTGTACCGGGATTTCCCATAAACACCATGTGAACATCAATATCATCTTCTTCTTTATATCCTTTCTCCTTTCTCAATTTGATGAATTGAATATATTTTGCATGATCTTTGATTTGGCTTTTTATCTCTTGAAGACCTACTAATTCATCAAGTTTTTTCAATAGATCTTCAAGACTTGATTCTTCTTCTTGATTTATTTCTTTTAATATCGAAGGGCTAATATCTCCCGGAAAAAATATATCGGGCTTACCTTCAACAAAATCATGGTCAACATCAAATCTCACAGTAGCTATCAATTCTTCAAAAGCAACAATATCAACAAAATATTCTCCTTCATACCAGGTTCCGGGAGTTTCAGATCCCCAACCAAGATTAAATTCTACGGTTTCATCATCTTTATGAACTTTAAGAACCTTACTTGCAATACCTTTCAAATCCCTGCTTTCAGTATAAAAATTAAGGAACACTTCAATCCAATAATCCCTGTCTATATTATATAAATTTTCAAAAACCATATTCACATATATAAACCTGGACTTTTTTAAATCAAATTGATTGTAATAAGCATCAAAATCCATTTGACCTTTTTCGGCACCTTCTCTGAGCTTCACCTCTTTCAATTGAATAATTTCATTCACAAAACCAAGAGATTCACTACCGAAATCTTCGATATAAAAATTTTCAATTCCTACCAATTCACCATTTATCCTCGCTTCCCAAAAATATTCACCCTTTTTCCAAAATTGCCCCTTTTTAATATTCCCCCACCCTTCACGAAGAGTAAAAATATTATTATCTGCAGGTATTAATTTTTCAAATTTCAGATCACATATCTTTTTATTGCTGCTATTGGTCTTTTGATAACACGTTATTTGAAATTTGGTATCCCAATCATCTTCCTGGTATCTCAAATTGTAGATAGATAATTCAAAATATAAATAGTCAACATCTTTTCTTTGAAACACTTTTCTATATTTCTTTTTACCGTAGATCATCCACTCGGTAGATGTATAAGTCTTTGTATCTTTAAATTTATAATTTGCCATTCAATGTCTTATTTAATAAATTTAACAAATAGTCTTTCAAATAAGTTCGCTAATGATGTAAAGAAGTAATAATCATTCAAATTCAAATAAAAATCGCATTCTGTAATAAAGCATAAGTTTTTTCCCGGACAGATCAGTCTTTTCATTGTTTAATAAATGACTTATGATGTGAATATTTTCAGGTAAATTATTAAATTAGATTTTGTTTAAATTTATTATTATTTTTACTCATATATTGTTTTTATAATAAATAGTCCTAACTTCGCATTTTAATCGGCTTTTATCGTTTTCAAAACTCAAATTAATGAGATATACTACTAATATTCTCCGGATTAAGTATTTTCGTAAATTTTTAAAACTTTTGGTTAAATTTAAAAAAACCGAACATACTTTTATGATAGCAATGGCTATCCTGATAGGAATAATAGGTGGTTACGGAGCTATTTTATTTAGGTATGCAATAAAATTTTTCCAATCTATTTTTTTTGGTTCATGGCAATCTAATATAGATTATATATCACATTTACCATGGTATGTCGTTCTGTTCGTTCCGGCTATCGGAGGATTAATCGTAGGACCTATCATATATTTTTTCGCAAGGGAAGCAAAAGGTCATGGTGTTCCTGAAGTAATGGAAGCTATCATACTTAAAGGAGGTGCAATAAGACCAAGGGTAGTGTTAGCAAAGATAATAGCATCTGCCGTATCAATTGGTTCAGGTGGTTCTGTAGGAAGGGAAGGACCTATCGTGCAGATAGGTTCAGCAGCAGGATCATCACTCGGTCAAATACTGCGAGTCAGAGGTTCTCAACTTCGTACTTTGGTTGCCTGCGGAGCTGCCGCCGGTATTGCGGGGACATTCAATGCACCTATTGCCGGAGCTATTTTCTCACTTGAGATTTTGCTTGGGGATTTTGCAATTACTCAGTTTAGTCCTATCGTAATCGCGTCTGTTACTTCTACAGTCATATCCAGATTTTATCTCGGCAACTATCCTGCATTTATTATTCCTAAATATGAATTGATTAGCATATATGAATTCATACCTTATTCGATACTCGGAATATTAGCTGCGATAGTAGCTGTAACATTTATCAATGTTTTGTATAAAACCGAAGATTTATTTGATAAAATACCTATTCCGGAATGGATAAAACCCGCTATTGGCGGATTGATTATTGGAACAGTAGGTTTATATTTTCCTCATATATTCGGTGTAGGATATGAAACTATGGATTTGGCTTTAGCAGGAAAACTCTCATGGTCATTCCTCTTAATGTTGATATTTTTAAAGTTGTTTGCTACATCTATAACCATTGGATCCGGCGGATCGGGAGGTATTTTTGCTCCTTCCTTATTTCTTGGTGCAAGTTTAGGTGGTTTTGTCGGTACGATTACCAATATGTGGTTCCCAAATATAGCCGGTAGTCCCGGAGCTTATACACTTGTAGGAATGGGAGCTGTAGCCGCTGCAACTATGCATGCCCCAATGACATCTATTCTGATACTATTTGAATTAACAAATGATTATCGGATTATTTTACCCCTTATGACAGCCATAATTTTAAGCGTTTTGATAAAAATGCAATTAAAAAAAGAATCGATATATTCGTTGAAACTGCTAAGAAAAGGATTACAATTGAAAAAAGATTATGAACCAAATGTATTGAGTAGTATAAAAATTAAAAAATTATATAAAACCAATACTCCTAAAATATTATACTCCACTCCTTTTGAAAAATTAGTTGAAATCACAAGAGAGAATATTCATTTGAATTATTTTGTTGTAGATGAAAATAACGCTCTTATGGGAATACTTTCCCCATTCAAAATAAGACAAATGGCTAAAGAACCACAAGACAAATACAAAGACATCATCGCTAAAGATTTGATAATAGAAGATAAAATATTTTTTACTCCTGATGACACATTAGATATGGTCGGATTAATATTAAATGACCTGATACTTGATGAAATTCCTATAGTAAACAATGATGAAGAAAGAAAATTAATCGGCTATATATCTAAAACTGAAGTTATTCATGCGTACAACCGCGAAATAATGAAAAGAGATATGCTAAAATCCGTGTCCGGATACTTAGGATCAGCAACAAAATTCAAAAAACTAAAACTTGACGACGGGGAAGTGTTGTGTGAAGTAGAGGTTCCGGGAGAATTTATCGGTAATAATCTTAGCAATCTGGATCTCAGACAAAAATATGGAATAGAAGTTATCCTAATCAAGCAAAATTTTGATCCGGAAACCAATGAAGCTGAAAAAGTTTTTGTACCAAATCCTAGTTATAATTTTGATTACGGAGATAAAATATTGATAATCGGAGATGAGGATAATGTTACAAAATTCAATTCATAATTTTATTAATTCATTAAAACTATTTTAGATGAATTTCGTTAATAGTTTAGTATGAAAAATGCACGATTAAATATATTAGCTTATTTTCTAACTCTTATATTTATTTCACCTGTTGTTACTCAGGGACTGCATGATGCATTTTTCCATGATTATTCACATGACTTTCACCATTCCAATAATATATCATTAGACAATATCAGTCATAATGTATGCTTTATCCACGGTTTTAAATACAATACATTTGATCTAAATCATGTGACTGATTCTCATTTTTTAAAACCTGATAAAAGTTTCCAATATTTACCTTTTATCAAATATTTTTTTAATAATAACTCTCATAAATATTTCCTTTTAAGAGCTCCACCCGTTTTAGTTTAGATATTTTTCCACGAAATTCACAAGTATTGATTATTGGTGGAAATAATTTATTCTTTATTTATATTACAAAATTTATAAATGTATTTATTTTTATAAATACTTTAAATATCTAAATTAAACTAAAATGAACAGAAAATATATAATTATTGTATTATTATTTATTGCATCTTTTTCTTATGCTCAGTTTGAACTTTCAGGAACCATTACAGATTCCAAAACCAATGAAACATTACCAAATGCCACTGTATATTTCCCTTCATTGAACAGGGGCACTACAGCCGATATCAATGGTAAATATTTATTAAAAAATATACCTTCAGGAAAATATAAAGTTAAATTTTCATTTCTCAGTTATATGGATATGGTTAAAGAAATATCGGGGGATAAAGGCAAAGTTGTTATGAATGTACAAATGGATCCGGAATCTCCTATCTGTCTCCAACAAGTGATTATCACAGCCGGAACATATTCTACTCAAGATGAAACAGCGATAAAAATCGAAACTCTGGATAAAAAAGATATAGAAGGATTCGGTGGTGTCTCCTTGATAAAAGATCTTGCCAGAATTCCCGGGATTGATGCTATAAGCAAAGGCAATGGAATAGCTACACCTATTATAAGAGGATTATCAACAACCAATATACTTGTACTGAATAACGGAGTGAAAATGCAAAATTTTCAATTCTCAGTTAATCATCCTTATCTGATTGATGAATTCGGTGTTGAAAAAATCGAAATTGTAAAAGGTCCCGCATCGTTACTATTTGGTTCCAATGCTGTAGGAGGAGCTTTAAATATGATCAAAGAGAGTCCTGCTTTGAAAAACAAATATAAGTCTGACATCAATTTTATTTTTAATAGCAATACCCAAGGTTACGTTACAAATGCAGGTGTAAAAGTCTCTCCCGGAAATATGTTTTTCGGACTTAGAGCCGGCACAAAAAACCATAAAGATTACATTGACGGAAACGGTAATGTCGTTCCCAACTCAAGGTTCAATGAAAAGAGTATTAAATTTTTCACCGGAATAAGCAAAGACAATTTTGTATCCAAGCTTTTTGTTGATTACAATATGATGAAACTCGGGCTGACAGTTCCTCCGGCTATAAAAGTATTTACAGAAAATAGTAGAAAAAATGAATTTTGGTATCAAGATTTATCAAACGTGCTTATATCTTCAAAAAGCATTCTTTATTTAAATGATTTCAGAAATGAAGTTAATATTAATTTTCAAACAAACAATCGAAAATTGTATGAAACCCCAAATAGTATAGATGACTTCAATACTGTAGATATGTTGTTGAATACATGGACCTACGAAGCTAAAACTATAAAAAAGATTGGAGAACATAATTTGATAGCTGCATTTCAAGGTTTAAGCCAGAAAAATCAAAATGCCGATGTCCCGGAACATGTTTTACCTGATTTCACACTGGATGATTATGCTATTTTAGGCTTGTTTCAATTAAATTATTATAAAAAATTCCATTCGCAACTTGGATTGAGATATGATATCAGACATATAAATATCCCTCTTCAGGAAACAGTAAAAAACAACATTAATAAAAATTATCAAAACATTAGTTATTCTGCCGGATTTACAGTAGACTTAAGCAATTATTTATTATTGAGATCTAACCTTGCTTCAGGATACAGAACACCGAGTATCGCAGAATTATCTCAAGATGGCGGACATGGTGCAAGGTATGAAATAGGAAACATCAATCTTGTTCCGCAAAGAAATTATGAAGGTGATATAAGTTTGCATTTTCACAATCCAAAAATAAGATTTGAATTGTCAGCATTTTATAACAAAATCAATGACTATATATTCTTATCCCCAACTCCCGATACCTCTTCAAACGGACTTCCCGTTTTCAAATATTTACAGACAAATGCAACATTATACGGTTATGAAACCAGTATAGGTATTTTCCCAACGAAATGGATGAATATAAGTCTGGCATATAATTATCTTAATGCACAAAAAAACAATGGTGATTATTTACCTCTTATTCCTCAGAACAAATTAAGAGCAAATATTTCCTTTATACAAAGATTAAAAAACAAAATTTTCAAAACAATTGAAATGGATATTGACGGTTTATATGCATTTGACCAAACCCAACATGATATTTATGAAACGGATACACCGGCTTACAAACTTATTAATATTAGTTTTTCTCAAAAAATAAATATCAAAGAACAACAAATGAAATTTAATATTAAAATCAATAACATTTTTAATTCCTCATATATAGATCATATTTCCACTCTTAAAGGTTTAGGATATTATAATATAGGGAGAAATATAAGCTTTGGATTAAAAGTAATTTTGAATGGTGATATTTAATTTTTTTTCTTATTAAGACAATAACTTTTGATATTCAAATTAGTAAATCGAATAAGTCATGTATTGGATCTAAGGTAATTTAGCAGTAGTTTTTTTGATTATATCTATCCCCTACCAGATTCAATAACTAAAATTTTGAAAAAATGTTTTTTTTAAACTTTTTCCTAAAATATTTTGTTAGTTAGTTATTATTAACAAACTTTGCGTTTTGAAAATAAAAAACATGAAATTCACCCCTAGACAAACAGAGATAATTAATGCAGCAACTGAGCTTATAGGAGAAGGTGGTGTACAAAATTTAACCACAAAAAAGTTAGCAGCTAAAATGAACTTTTCCGAGCCTGCTCTTTATCGTCATTTTAAAGATAAAAATGATATTTTGAGATCTATATTACTGTATTTTAAGGGCAATATGGGTGAAGGGCTAAAGCAAGTTCTGCTAGAAAACAAAACCGGACTCGAAAAAATTATGGATATAATCTCTTATCAATTTAATTTCTTCATGAAATTTCCTGCTGTGATTATGGTTATTTTTTCAGAAACCAGTTTTCAAGGTGAAAAAAAGCTTTCAATCACAGTTAAGAATATTGTTGATGACAAGAAAAAAATAATTGAAGATATATTGTTATCCGGACAAAAAGATAAAAGTATTAGAGGTGATATCAGTATAGACCAACTTACAAATCTCATAATGGGAAGTATGAGAATTTCAGTATTGAATTGGAGATTACATGGTTTTGAGTTTAATCTACTAAGAGAGGGAGAAGAATTACAAAAAACTATTGAAATTTTACTAAAAAATTAAATTATATTTGAATTTTTTATTATATAGTTATAAATTGTTTTTGATTTATAAAATTAGTTAGCGCTAACTATTAAAATGTATTAATTTATGAAAAAGATTACCGAATTTATACTGAAACATAGTATTCTGATTGGAGTTATTACTTTGATTATTACTGTTGCAGCTTTGTATAGTATCAAGCAAAATGTATATATCGAAACGGATCTGGATAAATATATGCCAGAAGATCATCCTGCATTTGTTTACAGTGACAAAGCTGAAGAAATGTTTGATATCAGGGATGCAATAATGATTGCAATAGAAAATGATAAAGGGATTTATAATTATTCTACATTGAAAAAAATAAAATCTCTCACAAAAGATCTTCAAAAACTAGATGAAATTGAAGATAAAGACGATGTTTTATCACTATATACTGCTGACAATATAATCGCTAATGATGAAGGACTTGAAATAGAAAGATTCTATAAAAAAGTACCTAAATCAAAAGAGAAGCTGAATAAACTCAGGGACAATGTAAGAACCAACGAGATGATATATAAAAGATTGGTTTCGGAAGATGAAACGGCAAGTGTGATAATGGCAAAAATCAAAGATAATAGTTTTTCAGATTCTCTGTACAATGAAATCAATTTACTAGCTGAGAAATATTCAGGAGATGGAGACAGGATATACGTTGCAGGCCAACCTGTTGTTGAAGGAATGATGGGAAGTTTAATGCCTAAAGATATGCAAAAGATGTTTCCTCTTGTAATGCTTCTTATACTTATCGTTCTATTCATAACACTGAGAAGCATAAAAGGAACAATAATAACAATTTTAGTCGTATTGATCTCATCAATATGGACATTTGGTCTTATGTTATTCCTCGGTTATCCAATTTATGCTATAACAACCTTGATACCAGTTATGCTAATAGCGATCGGGGTGGCAGATGGAATACATCTCTACAATCATATAATGCTGGAACATCATGACAATCCTGATTTATCAAAAAAGGATTTAATCAGAGACATGATAAAACAAATGTGGCTTCCGGTTATGATGACATCGGTAACAACTGCAATCGGATTTTTGTCCTTATTGACTTCTGAGGTCTATCCGATAAAATATTTTGCGGTATTTACCGGTTTGGGAGTAATGATAGCAATGGTAATGTCATTAGTTTTTATACCTGCAATGATCAATATTTTCGGATTGTCTAAAATAAAATCAAAAAAGTCAGGAGAGCAGGAATTTTTCAAAAAACATTCCAATTGGTTTACTGATATAGTAATAAACCATCGTAAGATATGGGTAACTCTTACAATAATCATTTTAATAGTTTTTGGGTTCGGAATATCAAAAGTATGGATTAATTCAAGTTTTCTTGCTCGTTTTCCAAGTAGCAATCCAATTGTTGAAACAGATAAGTTTGTCAATGACAAATTTTCAGGAACTACAACCATAAATGTAATACTTGAAGGTGATAAAAAAGATAAATTCAAGGATCCAGAGGTATTAAGGATGATGGACAAAGTAGCAAGTGATATTGACGACAAGTACAAGGAAGTAGGCGGATCATTAAGTGTTAATGATTTCATCAAAAGAATGAATAAAGTTCTAAATGAAGACAGGCAAGACATGTATAAAATTCCCGATGATAAAAACCTTATAGCCCAGTATTTTCTACTTTATGAAATGAGTGGTGGATCAGACAATTTATGGGAGGTTGTGGATGAAAATTTTCAAACTGCAAATTTGCGTTTCCAACTAAAGACGGACAACTCAAAGACTTTGAACTCCATGATTAAGAGTGTTGAAAAATACAAACCTGCATTTGAAAAAATCGGTGTTAAATTAAATTTTGCTGGTGGAGGATACAAATTATTGGTATTTAGTGATCTCATACTTGAAGGGCAGATTAGAAGTTTGTTTTTATCATTTATAATAGTTATTATCCTACTTTCTCTAATGTTTAAAAGCATTAAAACAGGCTTGATTGGAGTAATACCAATCACTATTACAACAGTGATATCCTTTGGAGTTTTAGGTCTGTTCAACATACCATTGGAAACAACAACAGCATTGATATCAAGCATAGCAATCGGCATTGGAATTGACTATGCAGTACATTTTATCGACCGGTACAAGAAAAATGCTTTGTTAACGGGAGATAAATATACTACAGTAGTAAAAACAATGGAACATTCGGGTAGAGCCATCGCTTTCAATGCAGTCGTTGTAATCCTTGGTTTTTTAGTACTATTATTCTCTGAATTCAAACCCAATGTTGCCCTTGGAGCCATCGTATCCTTAAATATGCTTACGAGTTTCATTGGTACAATAACAATTATGTTAATAGTGATGTATTCAGCTAACTTATATTTTAAAAAAAATGAATAACCTTTCAATATGTTTCTAAAAGCTAGTAAATAAATAAAAAATTAATAAATTTAAAATTAGTAATTATGAAAAAAATGAAGTTAATATTAATTGGAATGGCTTTTCTAAGCTTTATTTCTTTAAACAGTATTTCTGCCCAGACAGGAAAGGAAATAGCTTTTAAAGTTTATAACCGTCCTACTGCAAAAGACGGTGAGTCAGATATGAAAATGACATTAATCAATAAAAAAGGAGGAAAACGGGTAAGAAATATTCATCAGTTTTATAAAGATTATGGAAGCGTTGAAAAGAAGATACTTTTTTTCAAATCACCTGCTGATGTTAAAAATACATCTTTCATGAACTGGAGTTATGATGATGCTAACAAAGATGATGATCAATGGTTATATCTCCCCGCTTTGAAAAAAGTAAAACGTATCTCTAGCAGTAGTAAAGATAACGAATTTATGGGATCGGATTTTACATATGCAGATATGGAAAAGCGTCATCCTGATGAGGATGTACATAAATTATTGAAAAGTGAGAATATGGGGGGCGAAAATTGTTGGGTTGTTGAAGCTACACCCAAAGATCAAGATGATATGTATGCTAAAAAAATAGCCTGGATATCCAAATCAAAGCTTCTTCCTATGAAAATGGATTATTATGACGAAGACGGGGAATTGTTAAAAACTCTTACTATAAATAAAATCGAAAAAATAGGAAAATACTGGGTTATCGCTGATGAAACAATGCACAACGTACAAAAGAACCATAAAACAGTAATTTTGATTAGCAATATGAAAGTCGATCAAGGATTGAATGATAGCAAGTTTACACAAAGAGCTATGAAGAAAGGGCTATAATGCATAAAGCTTAAAGTTATTAAACTAAAATTATAAATAATAAACAAATGAAAGCTATTAAAATATTTATGGCATTGTTATTTGTTTCTCAAATGACATTTGCCCAAGATGATGAATCCAAACTAGAAATTAACGGTTATGGGAGAACATATTTAGGAGTATTGGCAAACGAACCGCAGAATTACAGTATTTTTCAAAACACTGTAAATATGGAATTCAAAAAACAAAATGATAAAATCGGATTTTATGCCAATCCTTATGTATATCAATATCCTAAAGGGGATCTTCAATTTGGACTAAGGGAGATGTATATTGATCTATTCTCAGACAAACTTGATGTAAGAATCGGTAAACAACAGATAATATGGGGACAAGCTGATGGCGTATTTATCACAGATATCGTTTCCCCTAAAGATTTGACGGAATTTTTACTCCGGGATTTTAGCGAAATCAGAATCGGAGTTACTGCAGCCAATTTGAATTATTATTTCAATGATGAAAACAGCTTACAACTCGTCTGGATTCCTGCTTTCCAATCTACGATCTTCCCTGAAGAAGGTTCTATTTGGAAACCAAAAATGCAATTCCCTTTACCTGTAATAGAACAAGATTTCACAAAAGAAAGTATTCCGCTGAAACTTGAAAATAGTGAATTTTTTGCAAAGTATTCACTAAACGCTGCTTCTATTGACTTAAGTTTGATGGGAGGATACACATGGGATGATGATCCTGCGATGCATATAAACAAAATAATAGATCCGGCTACAATGCATCCAAAGGGTATTAAATTGACACCTGAACATCATCGTTTGTCACTTGCAGGAATGAGTTTTAGCACTTCGGTAATGGATTTTGTATTGAGAGGCGAAGGGGCTTATTATTTCGACAAACATTTCAACACCCAAGATCCGTCAGCTACTGATGCACTGATAGAAAAAGACTATATCAATTACGTAATTGGCTTGGATAAAACCATTGGTGATTGGAGATTATCCGGACAGTTTATTCAACAGGTAATAATGGATTATGATGATCTGATAATGCAAGATCAATATCAAAATCTTGCTACTTTTCTTTTGAGTAAAAGTTTATTCAGAGAAAAAGTACGCTTGGAGTGGTTTACATATTATGGTTTCAATAATGAAGATGCACTATCAAGAATAAGAGTATTTTACATGCCTTATGATGCATTGAGTTTTGAATTAGGCACTAATATTTTCATTGGTGATAAAGGTATGTTCGGCCAATACAATAATAATGATATGATATATACAAGAGTAAAATACAATTTTTAATAGGGTTACCACCTTATTTAGTTATAATTGGTGCTATTTCAATGATTGTAGGAACTCTTTATTTCGGAATAACAGTTTTAGGTTTAAAGGATAATTCCGGTAAATAGAAGAAAGAAATTAGTTTTAATTAAGCGTTGTGGGATATTTTGATTTTGAAATATCCCTTTAATAAAATACAAAATCATGAAAATAATAAAATATTACTTACCTCTATTATTTCTTACTGCATTTGCGTTACTTACATTATTTATGAGCGGATCTGTTATTTTTGATTTGTTCGGAATCCGGGCAAAAGAAGGGAATTATGTACTTTTTATCGTGTGGACAAATTTTATTTGCGGTATAATATATCTGATTGCTGCTTATAATTGGTTAAAACTAAAAAACTTTACTTATAAGATTCTAAGTTCCGCAACAGTATTGTTGATAATATCTTATACTTCATTGTTTATTCATATTAATAACGGTGGATTATATGAGGAAAAAACTGTTAGGGCGATGCTTTTCAGAATAGTTATAACATTAATCTTTGCTTTGATTTCATATTTCACATTACCAAGATCAAGGAAAAAGATATTTTAGAAATTACGAGTAATAAATGATAAAATTATCATAAATAATATTAAATATTTTCTAAAAATCTACTGACAATCTCATTGATTTCACAGGGTTTTTCAGCAGTTACTTCATGATGGGCATCCGGAATTAGTACAGGCAAACCCTTTCCTGATTCTTCGTAATATATTTTTTGTCCGATAATCGTTTTATAAGCCATATTATATCGTGAAGTCTAATTTTATTATTACACTTTTAAATTAACAACATATCCTTCATGATTTCTTACATTGAAAACACTACCGTCATCAAAAATAAGATATTGCCCTTTTATACCTACTAATTTTCCTTTTATAACAGGAAATTTATCCAATTTCAGGCTTTTTATTTTCATTGGATATTGTAAAACAGGGTAATGCATTTCGTAAATATCAGTGTTATTACCCAAAAGATATTGCTCGGTTTCTTTAGGAATATAAACTGATAATTTTTCCTTTTGCACCAATAAATCAACATCGGCTATTTCATTTTTAAGCATTTTCTGCCAACTTGTTTTATCGGAAACATATTGCTTTAACGCAACCTCGGTGATACCAGCCAAATATCTATTGGGCAATTCCAACATAGCAATTGCCTTGGTAGCTCCCTGATCTATCCATCGCGTAGGAACTTCCGGTTTACGGGTTACACCTACTTTCACTTTGCTGCTAAGTGCCAAATATACTATATGCGGTTGTAATTGAACTTTCTTTTCATATTCCAAATTTCTGTCTTCAATATCTAAATGTGCCTTACTCAACTCAGGTTTTAAAACCCAGTCACCAACATTTGCAGACTTAAAAAAGCAATTATAACAATTACCTTGACGATATATCTTTTTATTCTTCCCACAGGTTAAACATTGGTACTTTTCAAAAGTAATCTCTATATTACTACTAATCAATTGATTCATATTAATCACATCACCACCCATTTCCAAATAATATTGAATTGGTGAGGTATATTCCGTATTCATTTTGGTTAAAACGCCATTGAAATCCATTTTATATAGTATTAATTATTTAAATATACTCAACTTTAGCAAACCAAAAATACAATCATTTTTTGATTTCAGCTGACAATAGACAACTATTTTCTCAGCTGTACCGGTATTTCTTAAAATCCAATATTATTTATAATTGATTTTATTGTTATATCCATAGTGAAGTCAACACTTTTGATCCATTACAAAATAATAAGTGCTATTCATAATAAATAAGTTTAAAATCTCATTAAATATTTAGACAAAAGGAATTGTCGTTTCCTTTTTATTAGTTGATATTTCATTAAAATGAAGACTTTTATCACAATAGTTATTCTTGCTACATTGGTTTTGATTAAACCATTATACATGCTTCAGCATCAAAAGTATAATTTAAAAATTAGAGTTGAAGGTATCAAACTAATCAGTGGCAATATGGATATTGCTATCTATAATAAAAGTGAGAATTTCCCTAAAAAAGGTCTGGAATATATCACAAAGAGCATTCCTGTATCAGGGCATTATCTTTTTTCCGAATTTAACCTACCGGAAGGCACTTATGCTGTAGCTATTTATCATGATGCAAATTCCAATGGCAAATGCGATAAAAATCTATTCGGAATTCCCATTGAAGGATTTGGATTTTCCAATAATTACAAACCAAAATTTGCATCACCGTCATTTAATAGTTGTAAATTCCTATTAGATAATGATAAAAATATCACTGTAAAACTTATATTTTTTTAACAGATAATAAAAGTCTAAAATTTACCTGTTAATAATGATTATCATTACTGCATTAAAGATTAAAGATTATTTTTTTATTATTTATTAGATATATCAATAAAATATTTGAATATTACTTTTTCAATATAATATAGTTGTCCAAACTTAGTTTCAATATATGGCTTATTGATAAGTTTTTTATTAGTTTTGCAATTTTAAAAATTTGTACTATGTTGAAATTGGATAATAAATTCCTGGTTGTGTTATTACTAACTATTGTCGTTAACGAATCATGTCAATTTTTGAAGAATTGCACAAAAAATAACAATAACACTACTGCTAACACCTATGTAAATTCAATTGAAAATGATAATACAAATATTTTAGCCATTGATAGCAGTTCTTCAGTTGCATTTGAAAATACAGATACTATTTCCTATACTGCAATAGAAGAAAAAAACAATAAAATAGATACCACCGGTATAATTGAGCAATTTTTAAATGACACTTCGTTATTTTCCAGAACTTATAAGGATATTTCCAGATTTAAAAATAAGAATTATAGTTCAAATTATTATATAGCAGAAGACACCAGGATACTCAAAGGTTCTGCTATCGTTGATCAATTGGATAGTCTGGCACAGGTGAGATTTTATAATAAATATTACTTTGAATCTAATCCTGCTAAACTAAACACTTACAAATACTCGTCAAAAGAAATACCTGTATTTACCGATTCTGTGTATAATATGCGAATAGAAAGACTTAATCTGCTCACTCCTATAAACCTTACTTACAACGAATACGTAAAAGGTTTTATCAATACCTATGCCGTAAGAGGAAGAAAGCTAACCTCGTTAATGCTTGGTTTAAAGGAAATATATTTCCCTTTGTTTGAAGAGATACTTGACAAATACAATATGCCATTGGAATTGAAATATCTCGCTGTAGTAGAAAGTGCTTTAAATCCAACTGCCGGAAGCAGAGCCGGAGCAAAAGGTCTATGGCAATTTATGTACAATACCGGTAAAAGATACGGGCTGCAAAGTAATTCTTTAGTAGATGACCGATTTGATCCATACAAAGCCACTGAAGCGGCAGCAAAACATTTAAAAGACCTATATAATATATACGGCACATGGGATCTTGCTCTCGCTGCATACAATTCGGGTCCGGGCAATGTCAACAGAGCTATCAGAGCCGCAGGAGGAGTAAAAGATTATTGGGCTATCTGGCCGTTTTTACCACGAGAAACAAGAGGATATGTCCCTGCATTTATCGCTGTTAATTATATTTTCAATTACGCTTCCGAGCATAATATTTATCCTATGGATCCCGGTATTTTATACAGTGAAATCGACAGCGTTTCCGTTCATGATGTTTTGGCATTTGATCAGATA
>Ga0256913_10000152_pt1 | contig 32471 bp, 17 predicted proteins | sample Axial_MatmetaG_FD_185970 | JGI IMG/M metagenome (GOLD analysis project Ga0256913, IMG submission 185970) | Deep-sea worm associated microbial mat communities from Axial Seamount, Juan de Fuca Ridge, Pacific Ocean - Axial_Mat | ecosystem: Environmental > Aquatic > Marine > Oceanic > Microbial... | reverse complement strand
AACAACTCTTAGGTGATGGGTATATCGGCCGGCTTCTTTATTAAATACTCCCTGATGATCAATGCTGTCGATTCTGACTTTGCCCCAGGAATGCAATATTTTGCCGTTTCCCAGTATGATTCCTACATGATTAATAATGCCTTCTTTGTTTTCAAAAAACGCCAGGTCTCCGGGTTCAGCAGCCTCAACAAACAGAATCTGTTCGCCATTATTAACTTGTTGTGCAGCATCTCGTGGTAATAGTATCCCGTTCATTTTAAATACAACTTGAACCAGCCCTGAGCCATCAATACCAAAAGGTGATCGTCCGCCCCACAAATAGGGAACCTCCAGATAGTCTTTTGCTACTTCAATAATGTCTTTATTCGAAGGGTTATTTGGTGCGGGATGAATGGCCTTTTTATAGTAGTATTGTTGCTTTTCAATGGTAAAGAATCCATCATCCCACAGGTGAAACTGAGCGCCTCTTGAAACAGGAATGATACTTTTATCGAGCCTTACCTGTCCACATAGCATGTGCAGATAATGAGTGGCAGATTTATTTGCCTGATGAAAGAAAACCTCCGTAACAATTTTAACCTGAATCTGATAAACCCATCCTTCATAATGATCATCAACTGTTTCTATCAAAAACCATTTTTCCTTTTTTGCCTTTACCATAAACAACTCTCCAAACAGGAGTTGGTTCACCATCTGACTCTTGCCGGATGGCATTTCCCGTACAGAAACAGCAGCCAGCATACAAATTCCATATTCCATAATTGACGCATTATTTGATGATTCATATCGTTAACAACTATAATTGCTTATTTTTGCTAAAACAATCATAGGGCTAATGAATTCTTTCTTTTCAAAGTTACAACAATATTATTACGAGATACTAAAAATTTTTGTATTTATCGCGGCAATCGCCTTGGTTTCATGGCTTAGTCCGAAGGATAGCATTTTTAAGTATGAATTTCAGGTGGGCAGTCCGTGGAAGCACAGCGATCTTTTTGCCCCTTTTGACTTCGCAATTTTGAAAACTAAAGATCAGATCAAAGTGGAAAAAGAAAAACTGCTTACTGATTTTGAACCCTATTTTCAGTTCAATAACAAAATTATTGAGGAGAACCTGAAAATGCTTGAAAGCAACTTTGCTTCGCTTTGGACTTCCGACAAAAAGCCGGGCAGGAGGAGAGTACGCGATTCGCTGAAAAGTTTGAAACTAGCCAAAAATCTTTTTCTTGAGGTAGAAAAGAAGGGAATAATAAGAACCGATGAAGTGATTGAGGGAAAACCTCCGGATTACAGAATTGAATTGATAAAGGATAATGTAGTAAGTAATGCCCGGATTGGTGACTTTTTTACCATACGTAGTGCGTTGAATCATATTAAGAAAAGAATACATGATCAAAAAACTCCTGATAGTTTACTGCTGATTAATATAATTAGCCGGGTGCTGGCTCAGGATGTTATCTATGATAAATCTAAAAGTGAAACAGCTATTGAGGCAATGATCTCAAATATTTCGCCCACTTTTGGAATGATGCAGCGTGGTGAAATGATTATTTCGAAAGGAGAGTTGGTTACTGCTGAAAAGAACCAGATTCTTTTGTCACTGAAAAGTCTTTATGAAGTGGAGTATGGTTACACAAAGCATAAGTATTATGTTTTGCTTGGTATTACATTACTGATAACCATGCTCTTTCTGCTTGAATATCTCTTTCTTAGATTCTTTAAATACGATTTTTTTAATGAATTGAAGTATGTTAATCTTATTTTGGTAACACAGGTTGTTTTGGTTGCTTTGTCTTTTTATGTATTCAAAAACTATCCTGACTATGTTTATTTAATTCCTTTTGTTATTCTCCCCATTATACTGATTGCATTTTTGGATCATGGAACAGGCATTGTAGTTTATCTGATTACCGTAATGCTGATCGGTTTTTTTGCACCTAACAGCTTTGAGTTTTTTTATACTCAATTTGCCGCAGGATTGGTTGCCGTGTTTAGTATAGGTAAGTGGGATCATCGATTTCAAATTGCAAGGGCTTCGTTGTTAACTTTCATTACTTATATTGTTGTTTATATTAGTATGCTCTATTCCCGCGAGGGAAATCTTAATAATTTTTCAGTTGCCTTTGTTGTTTTAACCGCTGCCAGTTCTGTATTGATTTTTCTTGCTTTTCCCATTGTGTTTTTGTATGAAAAATTATTTGGCATGGTTACCAACCTTACGTTGCTTGAGTTGTCGAATACAAACAATGCTTTGCTTCGGGAACTTTCTGTTAAAGCACCGGGAACATTTCAACATTCATTACAGGTATCGAACCTTGCTGCTGAAGCTTTGTACGAAATTGACGGTGATGCTTTGCTGGCAAGAACCGGAGCGCTGTACCATGATATTGGTAAAATGAAAAACCCGACCTATTTTATAGAGAATCAGGCATCGGGTTTTAACCCTCACGATGAGCTTTCGTATGAAGAGAGTGCAAGGGTAATTATTAATCATGTACTTGATGGCATTGAAATGGCTCGTAAAGCTAAAGTTCCTGAGCAGGTTATCGACTTTATCCGTACACATCACGGAACAAGAATGGTAGAGTATTTCTACCGCCTGGAAAAGAAAAACCATCCCGGACTTGAGATTGACAGTTCTGAGTTTAGGTATCACGGCCCTATTCCATTTTCAAAGGAAACAGCAGTGGTAATGATGGCTGATTCGGTGGAAGCCGCCTCCAGAAGCATTACTAAGCCCAACGAGCAAAAGATTAACGACCTTGTGGAAAATATTGTAAATGCTTTGATTGCTGATAATCAGTTTGCCAATGCTAATATTACTTTTAAAGAGATTACCAAAGTAAAAAAGGTACTGAAGAAAAAACTAATGGATATTAATCATGTTCGGATTGCTTACCCTGATTAATTGAACATTTATTTTTAATTGCGATAATTTGTAATGATTTTCTTTTTAACAATGGTTTTAAAAGATTTCTAAAATCATTAAAAGATAATTCAATAATATTTTTGAATATCTGGTTTTGATTAACGAATAATGAAGGTGATAAATCAGAGAAGAGGCAATTACCTGAAAAAGGCAATCACGGTTTGCTGGGCGGTGACTTTTTGCCCCATCTTAACGTTTACTTTTACATCAACGGGTAAAAAGAAGTCGATGCGTGAACCAAACTTGATCATACCCATCTCGTCGCCCTGACGAACCACATCTCCCTTTTTTGAATAGCAAACCACCCTGCGCGCCATTACGCCTGCAACCTGACGAATCAAAACATCTTTACCTTCTTTGTTTTCGACTACCACGCTGGTACGCTCGTTATGCTCAGATGATTTTGGATTGTAGGCAATAAAATATCTACCGGGGTGATATTTGGCATATTTCACTTCACCATCAAACGGGTACCAGTTGATATGCACGTTCATCGGCGACATGAACACGGAAATCATCAATCGTTTTTCATTGAAATATTCATCTTCGTGCACCTCTTCAATCACAACAACTTTACCATCAGCCGTGGAGAGCACATTATCTTCTCCTTTGTTGACGGGTCGTGATGGGTAACGGAAAAAATAGATGGTCCAGCTAAGAAGGATAAAAAACCCGAAAAACAGGAAATACTTCACAAAAGGAAGAACAGGCATAAACCAAATACCTGCCGACAATAATACCAACACGGTAAATGTAGTTGCTATGATTGTATATCCCTCTTTATGAAATTTCATCGCACAAAAAAGCTAATGTAAAAATAGACAAAAGGGGTAGCAAAAATTACAGCGTCAAATCTGTCAAGCACACCACCATGACCGGGGAATATTGTTCCGGCATCCTTTACCTTTTTATTCCTTTTTAAAAGCGATTCAACTAAATCGCCTAGCGTTCCAAATACAACAACAATGATAGCTACCACCATCCATTGTACTTCGGTAAGCTGACCAAAAAACTGTGCCAAACCCCAGGCCATCACCATAGCAAACACAAGACCACCAATGCTGCCTTCCCAGCTTTTCTTTGGAGAATGACGTTCGAACAATCTGTTTTTTCCAATTCTTGAACCTACGAGGTAGGCAAAAATGTCGTTGGTCCAGACAAGCAGAAATATACCCAATAATACTCCGGGAAAGAAAGTTTCGCCAGATTGGTTTCCCATAAAATAGAGCGCGTTCAACAAGCCAAAACTAAAAACCACATAAATAAAACCTGAGAAATAAACTCCGACTCTATTCCATGAAGAATCTTTTCGGAAAAGCTCCAGCACGACAATAATATAAAAGAGTATGATAATATAAAGCATCATACGCACATCAAAAATACCGATTCCAACCAACCCTGTAATAGTGTATATAAACAATCCGGAAGCATAAAAGGCAATGTGTTCTCCAACACGATGCTCAGGATAAAACAGCCTGAAGAACTCGTAAAGGCCAATCATGGCGAACACTCCGGACACTGCTAAAAAAGCATAAGGACTCCATAAAATAGAACCCAAAATAATAATCAGGAATACAATGCCCGTGATTGTTCGTGTAACTAACTCTTTCAAATTAATCAGTTGTTAATTGTAAATCATCAATCATAAAAACATAAAGCTCTTTGGGGCCATGAGCACCCATTACCAGTGTTTTTTCAATATCTGCTGTTCGACTCGGACCCGTGATAACCGTTACCTGCGATGGGAAATCTCTGGCATATTTCTCTTTCATCCCCACAAGTGCTTCTTTTAATTCAACCACCACCTGCGATGCGTATGCAAATACAATATGACTTTCAGGAAATACAAACATTCTTCGACCTGAACCCAGTGCCGAGGAGACCATTACACTTCCAAAGCGTGCAATCAGAAAATCACAACGGGTAATCCCACCTTTGATAGTTGAAAACTGTTCTTCATCAAAATCAACATTGATGTTTCCTGCCTGCAACATTTCAACGAGCTTTTCATCAGGTGCAAAAACAGATTCCCAGCCTTTTTCATTCATCAAAGTCTGAAGGATAGAGATGGCTTGTTGTTCATTTTCGCAATAAACAAATTTCCCGTTGTTATCCAATAATTTTGAAGCAAAAACAACCTCCTTCTCATCTTCCAGATCGTAATATACAGGATCATTAAAGTTAATCCTGTCGAACGGATTTTCTCTTTTTGAAATCAAAGCATTTCTGATACTGGTTAGTATCTGCTCCTTGGTGGTTATTATTTCATTCATCGACATAACAAAAGCTATTTTTTTATATCCTTTTTACTATCCTCTTCTACTTCTTTAGCAGCATCTTTTGCAGTCACCTTTTTTGTTTTTTTCTTCGAAGCCAGTTCTTTCTTTTTTTTGTCAGCAGCTTCTTCCTCAGCTTCCATTAATTCCATTGCATTTTTCCATGGACGCTTACCGAAAACCTGCTCCAGATCTTCCCCAAAGATAACCTCTTTATCAAGTAATTTTTCAGCAAGTTGCTTTAGTCCAACTTTGTGTTCAGTTAAGATTTCCACTGCTCTTGAATAAGCATCTTCAACAATCTTCTTAATCTCGGCATCAATAACCTCGTTGGTTTTTTCACTAAAAGGTTTACTGAAAGAATACTCCTGCTGGCCTGTTGAGTCGAAATAACTAATGTTACCGATTTTTTTACTCAATCCGTAATAAACAACCATCGCGTAAGCTTGCTTGGTAGCTTTTTCCAAATCGTTTAAGGCACCGGTTGATATTTCGTTGAAGATAACCTGCTCGGCAGCACGGCCACCCAAAGTAGCAGTTATCTCATCAAACATCTGAGCATAGGTTGTAATCTGACGTTCTTCTGGCAAATACCATGCAGCACCCAACGACTTTCCACGTGGTACAATGGTAACCTTAACCAACGGGTGAGCATGCTCAAGCAACCAACTGGTGGTAGCATGTCCGGCTTCGTGATGGGCAACTACTTTCTTCTCGTTGGGAGAGATTACTTTATTTTTCTTTTCCAGTCCGCCAATAATTCTGTCGATGGCATCCATAAAGTCCTGTTTCGAAATCTCTTTATGTGCATTTCTGGCAGCAATTAAAGCCGACTCATTACAAACATTGGCAATATCAGCACCCGAGAAACCCGGTGTTTGTTTGGCAAGAAATTTATTATCAACACTTTTACTTAATTTCAAAGGGCGCATGTGAACCTTAAAAATCTCTTTTCGTTCGTTAAGGTCAGGTAGCTCAACATGAATCTGACGGTCGAACCTTCCTGCACGCAATAGCGCTTTATCTAAAATATCGGCACGGTTTGTAGCAGCCAAAATAATAACACCTGAGTTGGGAGTAAATCCATCCATTTCAGTAAGAAGCTGATTCAGCGTATTTTCCCGTTCGTCATTTGAGCCGGTCATAGGGCTTTTACCACGGGCACGTCCAATGGCATCAATCTCATCAATAAAGATGATAGAAGGCGCCTTGTCTTTGGCCTGTTTAAACAGGTCGCGAACCCGTGAAGCGCCAACCCCTACAAACATCTCCACAAAATCAGAACCTGAGATGGAGAAGAAAGGAACATGTGCTTCGCCGGCTACCGATTTAGCCAATAGTGTTTTTCCGGTTCCCGGAGGGCCTACAAGCAAAATCCCTTTTGGGATTTTACCACCGAGTTTAGTGTATTTCTCAGGACTTTTTAAAAAGTCAACCACCTCTTTAACTTCAACTTTTGCCTCTTCCAGTCCCGCAACATCTTTAAAAGAGATATTTACCGAAGTGTTTTTATCATAAACCTGCGCTTTGGATTTTCCAATATTGAAAATCTGCCCTCCGGCACCGCCACCACCTCGGCTCATCATACGCATGATAAAGAACCAGGCTCCAAACAGCAACAGGAGTGGAAATACCCAGCTAAGTATTTCGCCACCCCAATCATGACGGATTTCGCTTTCAACATAAACAGGGGAATCACTGTCTTTTTGAACCTCTGCTACTTTTTCGTCAAACTTGTCGGGTGAAATAACGGTGTAAATGTATTGAGGCTGCTCGCCACCAAATTTAGGCTGCTTATTAACCTCTTTGTATTTTTCTTCATTAAGCTTGTCAGGCTTAATATATATCTCAGCAAATTCCTTATTAACCAAAACTATCTTATTGATGTCGCCATCCTGAAGCATGGTTTTCAATTCTCCCCAGTCGGTTTTCTTTGTGGTACCATCGGAATAGAGAAACTGTGCTCCGATAAATACTACAAGTAACAACCCGTAAATCCAGTAAAAATTAAACTTGGGTTTAGTGTTCTTTTTATCCCCGGAAGTACCCGGAAACAAAGGTGTTTTATTTTTATTATTTTTTTTCTTTTCAGTCATGTTGTCTTTTCTGTTCATCAATTACGAATCGCTTTTGTATTCAGCAGAGGGGGCATCGGCCCATAATTCCTCCAGTTTATAAAAATCTCTGGTTTCCTCAACAAAAATGTGTACTACCACATCAAAATAATCAATTAAAATCCACTCGGCATTGGATACACCTTCTCGATGAGAAGGATTGATACCACAATTCATTTTTACCGTTTCAACAACGTTATCAAAAATGGCATCCACCTGTGTTTTAGATGCTGCGCTACAAATAACAAAGTAATGAGATACTGCGTTTTGGATTTTACTTAAATCAAGACTAATTATCTTTTTTGCTTTTTTGTCCTGCATTGCTTCAACAACACTTTTCAGAACAGAGTCGGCATCATCTTGAATTCTTTTTGTCATAGATATTTTTTACAATGTAAAGGGCAAAAGTAACTAAATTAAAGATATAATCATCGATTATTTAGAACTCTTAACAATTGCAAAAAAATTACTGCTAACTAGTATTGTAGCTGGTTTTTAGCTATGTTTGTTTATTAATTGAAACCCTATGAAAGATACTTATTTTGATAAAACACCGATAATAAGTCAGGATGGTTCCCACACGCTTTTCAGTAAGCGTTTTGGTGAGCACTACCACTCTTCGTTTGGAGCTATTCAGGAATCATCACATATTTTTATTCAAGCTGCGTTATCACCGTTTGGAAAGAAGTTAAAATCAATTAACCTTTTTGAGGTTGGGTTCGGAACAGGATTGAATGCCCTGCTTGCCTATCAGTTTGCGCTTCAGAATAACATTATAATTAATTATTATTCAGTCGAAGCTTTTCCTGTTAACAGTGAAACTGTCTGGGAATTAAACTATCCTGAATTGATTGATTTACCTGCGGAACTGTTTTTAAAGATGCACAGCAAAAAGGATTCTGGAATTGTTATTTCCGATCTATTTAATCTTACTGTATATGAAACATCGTTACAAGCGCTGCATTTACCTGAGAACCTATTTGACGTGGTTTTCTTCGATGCTTTTTCACCTGAATCGCAACCGGAAATGTGGAGTTTGGATGTTTTTAACAGAATATACAGCAGTATGAAAAGGGGAGGGGTACTCACAACCTATTCAAGCAAAGGTATTGTTAAACGTGCTTTAAAGGCTGCCGGTTTTTATATTAAGAAACTTCCGGGTCCTCCCGGAAAACGAGAATTTGTAAGAGCTGTAAAAGAGTAACATTTTATTCGAAAAAAACTATTTTATCTTGTAGTTAAATATTGTACTTCCCGATCCTGTTATCAAATTAATTTCCCGGTTATTTTTAAGGCTGGTCACAGTAAACGGAATTTCACCCAGCAATCCGGTGCTTACGATGGTATTGCCTTTCTCATCAAACAAGTAAATGGTCTTCTCCTGATCGGATACAATTCCTAAAACTTTCTTATTTCTTCCCAAACTAAAGAATGCCGGTTTAATCTGTATATCAGACTTAAACTGATAGCTAAACAGATTTTTCTTGAATCTGTCAAAAACTGTTAATTTGTTTCCATCTACATAGATAAAATCTGTTGAACCGTTCCTGTCAAAATCTTCATAGAGGAAAAAATGATTGGGAGAGAAAGTGCCAAAATCGGTATAGCGCAGCAATCCGTTTGATGATATGTAAACAAGTTTTCCCTCTTTATCTGTCGTAATCAGAATTCCTTTTCTGTTTGTTCTGTTTACATAAAAAACAGAATTCTCGGCTTTGTTGAGTTTACCTTTTATCTTGATACGCTCAACGCCTTTCCTGTTTACTATTTTTGTATTGTTCTTTATATCGGTTATTAAAAAGTAATCCTTTTTATATGCTACGAGCCGCTGCACAGGTTTAATCACAATATCAGGCATTTTGAAGTTCTTCCAACCTTTTATTTTTTTACCTTTTAAGTTGTAGTTGTACACACGTTTATCCGATTGAGCCATCAAAATTCTGTAATCTTTTTTCTTGCTGTAATCAAATACACTCAAGCCATTGGTCGCAGAAGGGTTTATTTTTAGCGGGTATTTTTTTACAAAGTCACCATTTTTATCAATCAGGTAAATCATTTCAGCAGTATTAAACAAATACTGTATCTTTCCGTTTTTAAAGTAATCTACCTGAAATACATCACTTTCCGGGATACCTTCCAATTGCTTTTTCCATAATATGGTTCCGTTGTACTTAATCAAATAAACATTAAAGCTTTTATCGAACACGATAATATTATAACGTCCCGTAGTGTGATCTTTAACCGGATATGGCTTGCCAACGATATCGTCTTCCAGTTTAACTTTCCAAAGCGAAATATCTTTCTTTTCAATCTTGGCTGCTTCGCTTTGCTTGATGTAGAGACTGGTATAAACAAAAGGCTTCTGGCTGCTCATTTGCAGAAGAAGGCCTTCAAAATCTTTTATGGCAGCATTATTCTGAGTAATTATTGATACGGATTCCTTATTTAAGAATCTTGAAACCACATCACTGTAGTCTCTTACTTTTACAAATAATGTAAGGTTTGAAGTTTCGGTGAGGTTGTTATGAAACTTTCTAAAACTCTCATTCAGGTCAAGTGTTTTACCTGTTTCATAATAACGTACCCACTTCAAAAGTTCGGCATCGCTATTTCCGAAAACAACATAATCATCAATAAACACAAAATAATTTAATGTGATTGCTCCATAAAGCGTCCCGAATGTTTTAGCACAAAAATCTCCTGTTTTCAATTTGTTAATCTTATACTGTCCATAGGAGCGGGTATTGGTTTTACCAAATCGTTTGGCTGAATTTATCAGGATATTTTGTGCTTCATCGCGGTCGTTGAAGCGAACAACCATAAAACTTTTCCTGTCAAAATCCGATTTATTTCTGGCGGTGGAAACCAAAACAATCTCCGGTCCAATTAGTTCCGAAAAATGGTTTGCATCCAGAAGGTTGCTTTTAACAGGTTCATATCTCCATTGTTTAAAATCAGATACTCCTTGGAAAAGAAACATGGTTGTATTCGATGGCAGTATATTTATAAAATCTTGATTTTGCGGTTTCTGGCTTAAAAATCGTTGATAACTTTCTACTTCTGTTTTACCAATGGAAAGTCCATTTAAAACAATCTCATTCTTTCTGATAAACAGATCTGCTTCTGTCCACTGAAGAAAGGTTTCAACATCAGAAAGGGTTTTCTGTTCCTTGTTTGCAATAATGGGAGTTAGCAGATTCTTTACACCTCCTCCATTGAGATAAAGGCGTGTATTCACTTTTTTACCCGCAGTCTTTCTTAATTTCACAAAAGATTTACGATGACAAAAATGTTCAGGTGAAGCAGCAATGTACTCTTCTAAACCTTTTAAAACCATCACTTCAGAAGCGGATGCAATCATCATGTTATCAGCAAATCCAAAAGTAAAATGAAATGCTGACTTTTGATTGGTAATCTTTATCACATCAAAACCTGCTTTATTTTCAAGTGTAACAATAAAGGATGAGTTAAGTTTCTTTTTAAGAAAGCCAAGCAGTTTATCCGGATTAGTACTTTGTCCTAACGAGGATACCATAACAACCTTTGCTGTAACCGAATCGCCATAAAAAGCTACAAGCAGATGGCTTGAAAACAATGCATCGTGATAAGTGCGGTTAGATTTTAATAATGAGTCAAGATTGGCTATTTGCGTTTCAAGATTTCTGAATGCATTGGCTTTGGTAAGACTTTTCCAACTATCATTATCTCTTTTAAGCTTTTCATAAAGCTTTGCAGGATTATTTGATTCCAGAACCATATCAGGGGTATCAGGAAGTAATCTCCATGGATGTTGTTCAGTCGGACTTGTATTTTTGAAAAAGAGTGCAACCACCGCACCAACAACGACAACCACTAAAATAGCACCTAAAATTCCCTTATTCATACTGATTAATTTCAGCAAACAAACTTACAACTTATTTGGTAATAATGAATAGAATCAAACGCTTTAAAACCGCTCCCAGCCAGCGGTCATTCTTTCTGCCCGACCCGTACAAGGGTCGTTGATTTTTGTAAAACTAAGGTTGTTTTTGTCTTTAACGCTCCAAGAATACTTCCCAGGTTTATCGGTGCACACTTTTGATGCTGAATCATTCATAAAGATAACCTCATTACCATTAATAATTACCGAACCGCTAACTGCTTTACTTCCATCAACACCAGGGAATTCCAGCTTAAATGATGAGGTTGAAATGGAAAGAATGGTTCCGTCATACGTACTGTACCAACTTCCCTCAAGAAGTGTAATAATAGAGGCTTTCCCTTTCTTAACCTGTTTGGTTTCGGTTTGATTTCTTTGGGTATTGACGACATCCTTGTTTGAGGCATCGTGAATAAAAAAGTAGCTGATGGCATAAGATAAAATCATAACCAGAACGACAATAATAATGATAAGAGATAAATTAAACGATCCCCGTTTTTTACTGCCTGATTTCTTTTTTGCCGACATTACAATAAATTTTGTGCTAATTTACATCAATTTTTTTTATTGCCTTTATTCGTAGGCATCGATATTTCAATTGATATTTTATTAAACCGACAGGTTAAATAAATAGAAGTTGTTTAGAGTTAACTTGTTAGTTATAACAGTAAAATATTTAAAGTGACTGTTCAAAAAGTAATTTTTAGTTATACTATCAGCCTAAGAGGGGTTGTCACGCTTCGACTACGCTCAGAATTACACGTTTTTTTTACTTTTTGAACTCTCCTCCACAGTAGAATATTTATATTTTCAAGCTGTTAACTTTAAACAACTTCATAAAGTGATTAGATATTTTTAACCTGCTACTACCGTTTACTTAATAATTACGAGTTTTGTAATATCGCTACTACTATTAACTTCTAAACGGGCATAGTAAATACCAGTAGATAAACCTGAAACATCAACTAATAATTCGTGTGATCCTTTTTCCTGTATTTGATTAACCAAAACTTTTATTTTCTTTCCGAACGAATCATAAAGCGTTAGATTAACATTCTCCTCATCGGGCAGGTAATATAAAACTGAGGTATGATTGCTAAACGGGTTCGGGTAATTACGCAAATTATATGAAGTATTTTCGGCTTTTTTCTTATCTAATCCAACAACAACTTCGGGAGTTATATGAGCATAATAGACATCCTCTTCTCCATTCAATGTGTTAGCCCATGCGAGGTGGGCACCACCTTCATCCGAAACCATATCGAAATAATCACCCATTTTATTCTGGTTTGGATAACCCAAGTGCGGATCGAAAAGATCGGTTAATTTTTCATTTACTGACCAGGTCAAACCGTGATCGACAGAGTAGGAATAGTATAATGCAGAATTGTCAATGTGATCAGCAGGAGCAAGGCGTGTATCAAGCCAAATAACATCTATTCTTCCGTCGGGAGCTACCGACATGGTTCCCATCCATTGTGTGTTAGCAAAAGTAACGTCATCATTAATTCTTATAGGATCATCCCAAGTAAAGCCACCATCAGTACTTCTGGAAAACATAATATCACCCGGATCGTATATAGAGATTCTTTGCACAGCAGCCATCACATAAACATACCCATGTCCCGGGCCATTTGATCTGTCAACATCAACCCAGGCCTGCCCTAAAAGTCCGGCAGGGTTTACATTTGTCCATCCTGAAAGCTCTCCATCAAGTTTAACCCAAGTTTTCATGTCCCAATCTATTTCAGAACCGGCCAGTTTAGCATTATTGGATTTTACAACTATCACTCCATCACGGTATTCATCCGTTACACCGGCTTCGTAAAGCTCTCCATCAGGACCAATAGCTAATGTTGCCCAAAAAGGATTACCGTCCACTGGTACGCAATTCTCATAACTCTCTCCTTCATCAGTAGATCGGGTAAAACTACCTATACCACAAGTTGAAAACTTTTGATTCCATGCTGCATAAATATTACCTGCCCCTAATCCTTCGGTGCGATCAATTCGCATCCACTGTTTGTCGCCGCCAATGGCATAAACACCATCATCCCATTCGAAACCACCATCAGTAATGCGATATACATCACACCACATATTGCCATCATCAACCCCAAGGCTATTATAATAGAAGTTACCATCGGCATCGAAATCTAAAACAGGGTCGGATCGAAAGTTACCCGGATCAATCACGCCGGGAAAAGTCCAGGTATGTCCGGCATCATCAGAATATCCATAGCCGGCCTGTCTAAAATTACTATTAACATTATCAAACTGTCGCCAACCAATAACAATTCTGTCAGGATTGGTTGGATCCACTGCAATAGAAGGTTCGTTAGCAGCATCTCCAACAATATTATTGCCATTATCATCAACATTTACCTGATTCATAAAAAACAAACTACCCTCGTAACTATAACCAGGTGATCTTTCCATTTTATCCTTTTCAACAGGAATATAGGGATCGTCAACTTTTTCTTGAAGTTTTTTTGATGAGATGTTTTGTGAAAACAGTGTTTGAGTGCTTAATAAAACAAAGGAAGTGAAAAGAAAAACAGAAGCTCGCATTGCACTAAAATTTGATAAATGATTTTTCATACTTGAATTTTTGATAAAACTAATCATTAATTAATTTACATAAAATAATTGACAGAATATTTACAAATAGGTTGCCTTCCATGAAGTTTTAAAAATAGTTAACAACATAGCGCTTTAGTATCACTATCAATAGAAATGTTTTTATATTTGCCGCCAATTATTCATTTTAAAACAAACGAAAAATGGTATTACCAACAAATTTAAAACACGTTGCTACTGAAGCAGAATACAATGAAATATTAAAGAATCATGAAAACGTCATGATTTGCTGTGGACGCATGGGCCCAATGTGTGTTCCTGTATATGATATTATGGAAGACCTCGAAAGCGAATATACAAATGTAGAGTTTCGCGATATGTTATTTGACAGCCCTGAAGCTCATGTAATTCGCAATCTTCCTGAGTGTCGCGGGTTTATGGGACTTCCTTTTACTGTTTATTATAAGAACGGTGAGGTTGTTGCAGCAACATCCAGCATTCAGTCGCGTGAGCAGATAACTGAAATTTTAGGTCGGGTATTTTAAAACGGTATTTAACTTTGGAAAAGTTAATAAAGCTAATTTATAATAACTTTTCCAAAGTTAAAACTAATCAGTCTGATGATTTCAAATAACTTTTCCAAAGTTCAATAAACCGTTAGAAAAGCTACTCAGACAGATGTAGATGATTTTAGCAAAGCTGTAAAACTAAAAATAATGGAAGAAAAAAGATACGATGTAATAATATTAGGTGGCGGAGCTGCCGGTATGACTGCCGGAATTTACCTGAGCCGTTCCAAAGCAAAGGTGGTAATACTTGATGCAGGAACCATAGGTGGCCAAATGGTTTTAACTTATGAGATTGCAAACTACCCAGGCGTTGAACTTACAACCGGGTATCAGCTTTCTTCAACCATGAAAAAACAGGCAAAATCGTTTGGGTGCGAGGTCAAACCGGGGGTTAAGATTTCTGATTTTGTGCTTGAAGGAGAGGAGAAATCGGTTACAGTTGGAGATATCATCTATAAAGCACCTGCCATCATCCTTGCTACCGGTGGACGTTCAAGGATGTTGAATGTGCCAGGTGAGCTTGAGTTCAAAGGACGTGGGATTTCTTATTGCGCAACTTGCGATGGTGATTTCTTTCAGGACAAAGAGATTATTGTTGTTGGTGGCGGAAACTCTGCTTTAGAAGAAGCAGTTGCTTTAACCAAGTATGCCAGCAAAGTTACTATTTTACATGAGTTTGATCATTTCCAGGCTTTTGAACATGCCGTTGAAGAAGCAAGACAGAATCCTAAAATTGATTTTATCATGGAGTCGCATATTACAGAGTTTTCAGGAAATGAAAGCTTGCGAATGGTAAAATATAAAAACCTTAAGACGGGTGATATCCATGAAAAATCCATTGATGGTGTCTTTATCTTTATTGGTTACGAAGCGAATACAGACATATTGAAAGATACAGCTGTTGAGCTCAACAAATGGAATGAAATTGTTGCCAACGAAAAAATGGAAACCAACCTGACTGGCGTTTATACGGCAGGCGATTGTCGCCATAAGCAATTCAGGCAGATTACCACAGCCGTTGCTGATGGAACTATTGCTGCATTGAATGCATTACATTTTGTTCACAATAAGACAACTAAATAAAAAGAGTTACAGAGATTTCAGGTGACGATTCTTATTCCGTCACCTTGAACGAAAACACTGCGATAGCTGAGTTGTAATTAAGACCTGCCTGCAAGAGGTTTAACATTAATCAATTACAATTATCGTCTGTCACACTTCGACTACGCTCAGCGTGACATCAAAATTGATTCTGCCTGACAACAGTCAGGTTTAACGAATTACACTATTTTTTTTGCGAAAACCAATTCGCATAACCAGACAATAAACAACTAAACCTGCAAAATCTTACTTACTAAAAGTCTTGATTTTACAGGTTTTTTATTATTCGTTGCTTTTTATTACCTTTGACCTCATACCAACTACACTACCTGTCAGTAAACTAGTTCATTATTCTTTCCGAAAGCTTGTCGGGTAGCGTAACCATTAAACGCTATATTATGAAAATCAGCAATAAATTTCTACTTACCGGTGATGAGATAATGCAGATGGCTTGTCCGAAAAACAAAAAAAAATATGAGAATGGTCTCCCCGATACCATTGTAATCCATTACACCGCCGGCAGAAGTGCCGAATCATCAGCCCGGTATTTAAGCAGTGATGATGTCAGGGCTTCAGCTCACCTTGTTATTGGTCGTGAGGGAGAGATTTATCAGTTGGTTCCTTTCGATACCATTTCGTGGCATGCCGGAGAAAGTTCGTACGGCAACCGAACCTGGCTTAATAAATACTCCATCGGCATCGAGTTGGCTAACGCAGGTGTGCTTAATAAAGTAGGAAATGAATATCAGGCCTGGTTTGGTAAAAAATATCAAGCTGACGAGGTATTGCAGGCAGTTCACCGAAATGAAAGTAAAATGCGCTATTGGCATACATATACCGAAAAACAAATTGAAGTTTGTCAGCAGGTTTGTGATTTATTGATTGGCAAGTACAAAATCAAAGAAATATTAGGACACGAAGAGATTGCTGTTGGCAGAAAAACTGATCCCGGACCGGCATTTCCGCTGGATAAACTCAGAGAACAACTTCTATTACAAAACCGTACTGACGAACCTGATCTGATGGAAGTAGATGGAGAAGTTATAGCTAATTCATTAAATATTCGTGGAGGAGCAGGAGTTCACTTCAGCAAAGTAGCATTACCGCTAAAAAGTGGCACAAAAGTTAAAATTGTTGAAGAATTCAATGGATGGTACAGAGTTAAAGTAAATATTGAAGGATGGGTTAGTAAGGGTCATGTAATCATCGAATAAGACAAATCAGATAATACTAATAATGATTGCAGGTGTAATAGTCTTGACCATTAAGACAAACCTGAAATTAAGCATTTAACTTTCGGCTATCATGCCGCTTCCAATACAGGTTTTTTCATCTTCCGAATAAATAACGGCAAATTGGCCGGGAGCAATGCCTGATATTTTTCTATCCGAAGCAATATGAAGCCCATTATCATTATTCACTAGCTTTCCGGTATTAAACTCAGGTTGATGGCGAATCTTAAATTTGATATCTGATAAACCGGAATAATCGTGATTTTGGTTTAAAATATGTAAGCTTTCCAAGTTGATAATATTGTCGTACTGAGCAATGGGATCGTAACCGTTTGAAACATAAATAATGTTCTCATCAATGTTTTTCTTTACAACAAACCACGGACCTCCTCCAAGCCCAAGCCCGCGACGCTGCCCGATTGTATGAAACCAGAAGCCTTTGTGTTCGCCAAGTATTTTACCGGTTTCCAACTCTACCACTTTACCCGGACGTTCGCCAACATATTTTCTAATAAAATCATTGTAATTTATTTTCCCAAGAAAACATATTCCCTGGCTGTCAGGACGATGAGCACTGGGGAGCTTCATCTCTTCAGCAATACGCCGCACCTCTTTTTTTTCAAGGTGTCCGATTGGAAACATCACATGATTCAACTGCTCTGTAGTAATTTGTCCTAAAAAATAGGTTTGATCTTTAACCCTGTCTTTAGCAGTACTTAAAAATATCCCATCATCTGTTTCGTAGGTAGATGCATAATGTCCGGTTGCTATTTTGTCGAACTCCTTTCCGTATTTATCTCTAAAAGCACCAAATTTAATTAGCAGGTTACACATAATATCGGGGTTGGGCGTAAAACCGGCTTTAACAGTGTCGATTGTATATTTAACCACTGTAGCCCAATACTCCTTTTGCAAGTCAACAATATCAAATTTACAACCATACTTTTTTGCGATCCAGGTGGTAATTTCAATATCCTCTTCGGCAGGGCAGTCCATAAAAGAGGATTCATCCTCCATCCCGATTCTGATATAAAAGATATGCGGGTCGAATCCCTGTGCTTTAAGCAGCGGTATCGTAACCGAACTATCAACACCTCCCGAAACCAGTGCAGCAATTTTCATATCATTTTCGTTTTAATCTGTAAACCATCATTCGATTAATATAGTTTGATATCATTTATTATTTGCAAAAATATTAAAAGTTACCTGCTCTCTTCTAAAAATATCTTTGCAGTTCTTTTTATGGATTCATGAACCGGAATGTACTGAAAATCGAAAGCGTTTTGAAACTTGCTGTTATCATAACGGTAAACCTGTTGGGCTGTTTTAGCTGTTTCTTTTGTTATAACAGCTGTTTTTCCGGTTAATAGTTTACGTGCCTTTAATGCCCTCCAGTAAAATGAACTTAATAATGTACCCGCTTTATACTTTGGAGTTGGAACTCCTAATTCTTCAGCCATCCAAAAAAACAACTGCTTGTAGTTAATATTTTCAGCAGTAACCAAAAACCGTTCATTTGTAACATTGCTTTCCATCAAAATAATCATAGCCCTGGCAACATCGTTTACATCCACAAAACCATTGGAACCTGTTGTGTAAAATTTTAATCCGTTTTTTACTGTTTGAAATAATTTTGCGCTTCCGGTTTCCCAGTCTCCGGGTCCTAAAATAACTGAAGGGTTAACAATAACAGCATTAAGTCCTTCATGAATCCCGCGCCATATTTCGCGTTCCGACTCAAACTTACTAATGGAGTAGGTAGATGGATTAACAGAACTTGAAAAATGAGTTTCTTCATCAATTAACTTTTCATCTGATGACCTGCCGAGGGCAGCAATTGAGCTTACAAAAACAAGTTTGTCTATCTTTTTATCCAAAGCGGCATTAACAACATTAGCAGTACCCGATATGTTAGTTTTTAGCAGCAGCTCTTTTTCTGAAGGTTCAAACGAAACCATGGCTGCTGTATGATAGAGCTGTCTCACCCCTTCAAATACTTCAAGTAATGAATGTAAATCCAACACATCAGCTTCTGCCCATTCAATATTTGACAATAACTTTGATGCTTCTTTATCATACCAACGGAATACTTTTTCAGTTAACTGAAGAGAAGAATTACTTCTTTTGATTGCTTTAACCTTTTTACCATTTTTAGCTAAGTGATAAAGAAGGTGAGCACCAACAAATCCGGTTCCGCCTGTTACTAAAATCATATTGCAAACTTACACAAAGATCAGGATGCAAGTTAACCACGAGTGCTATTTCTTTGTATCCGTTTTGACAATCGATTTCGAAAGCTTCTCCAACGCTTTTTTACGGCTTAAGTTTGTTTTCTTCAATCTGTCAAGTTCTCTTTTTAAATCAGCAGTTTTGTTAAGTCGTTTCTTGTTTTGCAAAGTTAATTGTATCATTTGGCTAATTTTAATCGAGCATTACCTGTTAAGATTAGTGCTGCATTTGTAGCAATTTTCAATTCTATTATCTCAATATTATCGCTAATTATTATATTGTTCATTACTCTTACTCTTGACCATTTATTCACGGGATGCTTTTGCCCTTCTGCCCATGTTGTATCCAGCTCCCAGTTTCCATTATTTATGGTAAAGTAGGGTAGTGGCGCTGTTGATTCATCCCAGGAAGCAGCGTTCATATTATTTAAAACGCCATTATAGTTACTACTTAAATCAATGGCAGTATCACCCGATGATTCATTAAATGTCCAATAACTTATAAGGTTGTTTTCCAATCCTGTCAACTCCTTATGCATATCATTCCTTATTTGTTCAACCGACCGTGCAAAATTCCAGATTCTGACATCATCAAGCTTGCCTCGAAAATATGCACTGTTTGTAAGCTTATTGCCCATATGTATTTCATTATCGAATAAAGAAATTGTTGCAACTACCGAATCGGTTAAAAGTCCGTCAACATAAAGCTTCATAGTATTGTTATTGTAAGTACCAGCTACGTGATGCCAGTTGTTATCATTCCATGAATGAGTCAGTTGAGCCGGCGGATTGCTTCCTTGTCCGATACCAAAAACAACACCATTGCTGTCTGCCCCGTTGCCCGTAAGAAAATACCAGTTATTCTGCGAATCGCATCCTTTATCAATTATTCCTGCATTTGGAGCAGGGTTTAAGGTTCTTACCCAAAACTCAACAGTAAAACGATTTTTATTTAACGAATCGCTTTTAGGAACTGAAACGTAATCGTCGATGCCATCAAATTCGAGACAATTTCCGGGAGGGTAGTTAATCTCTTTTGCAATAATAAATTGTCCGAATTGACTAATGTCGGCAAAAGTAATGCTATTGTCAGTCATGTTTATTGCCGAAGCACTGTCAACAATCTCCCAAAGGCTGTCCGATGTTGAATTTCTGTGAAACAACTTTATGGATGAGAGGTATATTTGATCGGAAGGCAATAATGAATCGTTAGGTGTAAAGGTTATATCGGTATTAAAGTTTTTAGCGCCAAAACTGTTTATTGCCCAATATTGCGAATTAAACGACTGGTATTTTTCAGGAGGGTTAATATTTGGACCCACTTTTATTAAAGTGGTACTAACAGAATCGGTTCCCTGTTTTTGAGTGAAATTCATTTTAACGTCAGTACCGGCAAAACCAAGGCTTCCCGTAATACTGACAATTTTTGTATTGCTTACCCCTAAACCGGCAGGAATGGTTGATTTAACCCTGCAATTAGCAATTTCCATATTTTGAAATCTGCCAAACAGTCCGTTTACCGTATCGATGATTCCCACGGGGGTGTTATCGTTAAATTGCCAATAATAAACAAGGTTTTTTTCCGACCGGTTAATTACCCGATGCATTTCTTCCCTTATTTGTTTTGAGGTTCTTGCTGAATTCCATATTCTTAGCTCGTCCAGTTTTCCATTCAGGGTTTCTTTGAAATGGCTAAAAGTAAACTCACCATTAAACGGGTACAATGTTGTCTCTATTGGTTTTGATTGAAGCAGCTCTCCGTTCAGATATAGTTTCATGATTGAACCATCGTAAGTAGCTGCAATATAGAACCATTTATCGGGACTTAGAACACTGTCAACCCGGATGCTTTTCATGTGTCCGCTTGCTTTTTTAAGGTAAAAATCCAATTCGTGGTAACCGCCAAAAAACGAACCGTTATATGCCAATACGGCAACATCAGGTTCAAGGGTAAAATATCTTTGCACTTCTTCTGGCAACGTGTCATGCTTAACCCACATTTCGATGGTAAAAGCCGGGAGAAAAGTATTGATTCCATAACCGGCAATATAGTCGTCAACACCATCAAAAGCAATGGCATTGCCCGGAAGCCCGGAGAATTTCTTATCACGAACTACAATAAACTGACCGGGTTCGTTTATTCCTTTAAATAATACGGTATTGCTATCGGTATTTACACTGCTTGCCAATGCTGCCAATGTCCAATTAGCAGTTGAATTCACCCCGCGACTATATAATTTTATTACACCCGGATTATTAAAATCATCTTCGGTTAGCGGTTCATCTACTAAAAACGAAATATGGGCATTGAAAGTTTCTTTTCCATAACAATGTATATCCCAATAGTTATTTACCAAAATATCGTTGCACCCTGTTGGTAACACATTGGGCATAGAATCAATCCTTGAAACGGTTACTGATGCGTGCGTTTGATTTGTAAAGTCAATTGACACTCCTGTTTCGGGAAATACGACATTGCCTGGTTCTGCATTTTGGGTGTTACTGAATCCTGCACCAAAAGGAATAGGAGAGATGATCCATCCTGCAGGTTGAACAAAGTTTTGAAGCGTTCCGTAGTTATCGGCATACATATCTTTGGTGATATTGCCCATACCTTCGTTTAATTGTAAATTTGTAACAAGACCCGTCATTGGATATTTTAGCGAGAGATGCATTTTTTCTCTAATCTGCTCAACGGTTCGGGCCGATCGCCAAAAACGTAATTCATCCAGCTTTCCTTTAAATAAACTACCGATAGTAACCGGTTCATTGTTCTGGTTCAGGTTGGCCGAAGAAACTACATCTCCTGCAATTCCATTTAAATAAATTACCATGCTGTAATCAGGATAAACATTGCTATAAACACAACTTATATGATTCCATTTGTTAAGTACAGTAGATGTATCAGTAAGGTAGGTTGTTGATACCTGACCGCCTCCGCTACTGATGCTAAATTCAAACATAACAGCATCATTTGAATATATCATTCTCAGCTTCCATACATTCCCTTTTGAAATAATGGTTTGATATTCAGTATTCATAGAGTCTACAAATATCCAAGCCTCCAAAGTAAAAGCGGTATCAAAATCGAACTGCTCTTCGTGCGCAAGTTGAACAACACCCGATGCCGTATCAAATTCAAGGGCATAACCAGAGATGATATCGGTATTGTTTTTTGTAACCATAAACTGCCCCATACTTGTTATTGTATCGAAAACAATTAAACTATCCTGCATATTTGCCGACGAAGCACGACGACAGAGCGACCATGCCGAATCGCTTGTGTTTTTTCGGTTAAACAAAAGAAAACAATCGGGATTTTCCTGCTCATAACCGGTGATTGTTTTAGTTTTAATTTTTAGGTCAGCTTTAATATTTCCAGTGCCATATTTGTTTATAACCCTGTAGTTGTTATCTGTTAGTTTTTCACCGCTTATAGGCACAGCGTTTGGAATAGTATCGATGGTTGTAACAGTTATAGAGTCAGTGCCCGTATAATCTATAAGTTCAAGCTGAGTACCCGTATTCTGAAAATTAACAATACCTGCAGCTGTAACAATTTTAGTATCGCTGTATCCGGCTCCGTAAGGAATGGTTGAGTTTACCCATATATTATCCGTTGCATGATAAATCTCTCCTCTGTTAACTCCCACCAAATCGGCAACCCATTTACCGCTTGCTGCATTAAACTGCCAATAACTAACCAAACCACTATCGTTTTCTGGAATGGTAAGATACATGTTCTCACGTATTTGCTGAACGGTTCGAGCTACTTTCCATAATCTAACTTCATCTATTTTACCAATAAAAGTTCTGTCAATATATTTAGGGCTTGTACTTATCATTAACGAATAATTGTTGGTATCAATCGTTCCCGAAGTAGCCTGTTCTTTCACAAGGTTTCCATTAATATACAGTTTCTGGCTTTGTCCGTCGTATGTAGCGGCAATATGATTCCAATGGTTCAAAAGTAAAGTGTCTTCAATACTGGTGGTCAATTCATTCCAAACTCCGGTTCCTACATTAAAATTTACCCTGCCACCATCACCACATCGTAACATATAACCCGATTTATGACTACCCTCCTTCGCTACAATGTTTCCTTCCCAAACATGCGATTTCCATGCCGAAGGTTTAATCCATGCTTCAATGGTAATGCAGTTTGTAATATTTAAACTTGAATCGTTACCACAATCCACCCAGTCGTCAACACCGTCAAATTCAAGGGCGGTTCCTGCATAAGCGTCGAGTGTCATTTTCGTTTCATAAGCACCCATATCAATTGCTCCGTGTAAAAAACGGGGATCGCCCGACAAATCATTATTTCCCACCTGGTCGGCTGTAGTCGACGGATCTCCATTATCAACACAAGGTGAGGTTTTTAGCAGGCTAAAAGGTTTATTACCGGTTATCTTGAATATCGGATCGACATTGATGCTGTTACTGTAGCTTCCGGTATAATTTCCACTAATGCTATCGGTTCCTCCCTCTAACAAACAGTAACTGAAATCCGGCACTCCGGGCGAATAGGTATAATAAGATACATTCACCTCATTTCCTGCTATTTCGGCACTATCGTGATAAAAAATACAATTTATAAATTCAGGGGATGACTGCATAATACACGATACAGCCCCTCCTTTTCCTGCATGATTTGCATAAAAGGTATTATTATAAATCTTTTGTCCGCTATTTTGTCCGGCAAAGTATATTGCTCCCCCGTGATTTTCTGCCCTGTTATAAACAAAAAGGTTATTTACCAATTTAGGGTTGGTTTGTTGGTCGAAACTAATTGCACCACCTCCATATGCTCTATTGTTTATAAAAATGTTATTAAGAATAAAAGGATTACTATACATGCTGCAGTATATCGCCCCACCATCTGTGTCAGCCTTATTATTAATAAAAATGCTATGTTCAATGCTCACCAATGTATCTAATTGGGAATTAATAAATATAGCTCCGCCAAAACCTGCCTGATCATTGTTATTTTTAGCATTTCCGTTTTGAAATTTACAATAACTGATACTTCCTGGCCCACTCATTCTTAATCCTTTCCATCCGACTTTTGTATCCTTAGCGTAAAAATATATTGAGTCCTCTTTGGTTCCGTTTGCATAAAATCCACTGATATTTTCAATCTTATAATATCCCATGAATTTTAAATGTGAACCCGGTTCAATAGTCAAATTATTGTTAATAGTAAGATCAGTGTAAATTGCCATATTACCCCTCCATTTTATGTTACCCGTAATTACACCGTTTTCCAGAACAGATAATTTCCAATAATTGCTATCCAAAATACCGGCAAAATTGTTGTTGACAATATCGGTAAAAGCTCCCTCTTCAATATTCACATAATAATCACCATTAACCAATGAAGGGTTCAGCAATATGGATATATGCTTCGTACCGCTACCTAATACTGATGATGAGGGTAGTATGAATGTTTGTACCGGTGAGCCGGTGGCTGCATCGTAAATAATAATTTTTTTTCCGCTTGTTTCAATCACATTTTCATCAAACTCAATCGACAAACTATCAAGATAATTTAAAATGCCCCACGATTCGGGATAGATGCAGGTAATTACAGGAGGTATGGTATCGTGATATTTTCCGATAAAAAATTGTCCGAAGTCTTTTATATTATTAAATATGGCTCTGTTTTCCACATCATCAACCGAATCGGCACTTTTGTATTGTATCCATAGTCCGTCGTCATTGTTGTTTCGCCTGAACAGGTTAATATAATGAGGTTTGGCTTTATCCTCCTGTGTTAAGTTTTCGTTTATTTTGAAACTAATGGACGAAACTAAGTTCGCGGTATCATATTTATTAATTTCCCAATATTGAGAAGAAAAAGGTGTAGTGCAAATTTGCGGAACAACATTGGGAGTTGAATCGATAATAGTAGCCACAACAGTGTTTGACGACTCGATATTGGTAATATACATATCTACATTAGTGTTGGAAAAACCGACAAATCCCGTTGAAGCAATTATTTGCGAATTGCTGTTTCCTTTGCCAAATGGAATAGTTGATGATTTCCAGTCGATATTATCCATATTGTTTAATGCACCGGTATTATGGCCAGCTCTGTCAGCAGTAGACGCTCCCGTACTTTCATTAAATTGCCAATAGCTTACCAGCCCCCGTTCGGTACCCATTAGTGAATTATACATTGATTTACGAATATCATCAGCCGAACAGGCAATATTCCATATCCTGACTTCATCAATCAAACCTTTGAAATATCTGGGTGATTTAAGAAGATCTACACCGATAGTTAATGGATTATTGTTGCTTTTACTTTGATAACCTGAACCATTGAGGTTTTTTTCAACACCATTTATATACAGACGATTAACTCCCGAATCGCATACCGCCGCAATGTGATACCATTTGTTTTTTTCCAACAAACCGTTCTCGGTAGTTTGTTCATTAAACTCAATACCTGTGTATGGAGCTGTTCGTGATAATCTTAATGTAACGCCTTTGGCATTACTAGTTTGGTATTTACTTACTATTCCTGCAAGATGAGAAAAACCGGAGGGTTTAATCCAGGCTTCGATGGTATAATCTCCGGTTACGTTTAATGATGTGTCATTCCGTACCGATACATAATGTGAAGAGCCGTCAAAACGAATAGCTTTGCCCGGTACAGTATCAAATATAACTCTGGCTTCGTACGCACCAATATCAATTTGCCCGAGCATATAACGCGGGCTTCCAATAACATCGTAGTTACCGGTTTGTTGAAGCACATCTGAAACGCCTTTGTTGGCACAAGGTGAAGTATTTTCAATACTAAAAGGATTACTGCCGGAACCGATAAACTCCGGATCTTCATCAATTAGGTTAACACAAACAATTGAGTCGTCTCCTGAAACTGCCTCTTCTCCTCCTTCTAAATCACAATTTATAAATTTTGTTGGATATACACCCGTATAAATACATACCTGATTTTTTTCTGCCTGTTGAATAGTGTTACCATAAATTATATTGTTTTTAAAAACCACGTTTGAATTAATAATATAGATTCCACCTCCTTGTCCGGTAGAACCAACACTGTTGTTGCATACCGTATTGTTGTTACAGTATAATAAATCGTTATTGTAGTTTATTGAAATAGCTCCACCGAATAATGTTGCATGATTGTCGTGAAACAGGTTATTAGAAATAGTACTGCCTGATAAAGATGAAAAATAAACAGCCCCACCATAATGACCGGAGGTATTATGTATAAATTTATTATTCTGAATGGTAGCATTTGATTCGTTACAAAAAACGGCTCCTCCGTTATTACGGGCTGAGTTATGTATAAATGTACAGGATTTTATTATTATTTTATGAATTGGATAGATACATTCAACCCAAACAGCTCCTCCGTCATTATCAAATGTTCCCGATGCATTGCCATATTCAAAATGGCAATATATTAGTTTGGAAGTATCGGCAGAAGTATTGCTGGCAGATGCAAATCTCAGCCTATTCCAACCAATGGTGTGATCTGACGAAGTAAAGCATATTGAATCGGATTTTGTTCCGGCTGCAACCAGCGTACCGATTACTTCAATTTTAAAATGACCACGAAATAAAACTGTAATTCCGGAATCAATAGTCAGATTTACCCCTTCGGCAATAAATATATCACCCGTTACATTTACCGTATCGATACCGGCCCAAATAGTATTAGATGAAATAGTGTCGGAAACCTGAATACTTGTGGCCCACAAGTTCATTGTAAACACAATGTATATTACTGTAGAAAATAATTTTACAATCCTCATAATTACTTATTTATAATGCTTTTGGTTATGCTTAATACCGGACAATTATTAATGTTGAACAATAATTTTTAATGAACTACTATAGTTGTTAGTAGTTAGGCGGTAAACATAAATACCCGATTTTAATAAAGCTGTATTTAATTGCATTTCGTACCGTCCCGTAGATACCTGCTGATCCATTAGTGTTGCTACAATATTTCCATTTATATCGAACAGCTCCAGTTTGGCTTTTGTGGTTTTATTGATATCAAAGGTAATGGTAGTGGTTTCGGAGCACGGATTGGGATAGTTTTGATAAAGTCTTCCTCCCGGTATAGAAACAGAATGTTCTTCAACCGAAGTAAAAAAATTCTCCTCATCCAAATCGTGAATTTCACCTTCCTGATCAATGGTTATACTTCTTAAAACCAGGTTCTCGTATGGATTCCCAAATATTATTCCGTTAACAGGAATGAAACTTGTGTTGGTTGGCATTTGTGGGTATTCATTCGATAAAATCATCAGTGTATCATTTCCTACATATGATATTTGCAAATCGGCCACCTGTTTGGTGGTGTCACAAACAAATTGATTGGCAGCAATATGTTTCCAATTGACGGAGGAATTATTAAGATTACCTGTAAATAAATCAACCTGACTCAGTTTATCGGTAATTCCGTTTGCGGCAAAATCCTGTAATTTAACGGCGATGGTTGCTAAATTGTTTTCGTTTATTGCCATTTGCGGAAGCTGTAAATGATGTATTGAATCTTTCATTAATTCAATGGGTTCGCCAGATGACCATTCATCAGCTTCACCGTTCCAAGGTAAAAACAGCAGTTTTTCATTTCCAATAAATAAAGAATCTTCTTCATAAGCAGTAAACACCATGCCTCCAACATTATTTTTAATATTTAATGAAAGAAAATTATAAGCAATGCTATTTTCATCTAGCATTACCTTTGAAGGAAACCATTCTGTTCCGTCAAATTCGGCATACATTATTTTATTAAGGGTTGAACCTCCAATCTGCGTTGTATTAAGCCATGTTGCAATAACATGACCTTCTGATGTGGCGGCTACTTCAAGGTTGGTTGCTACCCCGTCAATGTCAGTAATATTTTCCGGGTAGGTCGATTCCCAGCTATTTCCATTCTTGCTAAGTAAAGAAAACCAAAGCGAAGATTGATGCGCCTCTAAATTAGCAACCTGCCAGACTATGATAACGGATGTATCGGAAATTAACGATAAAACAGGATTTGCCTCTGCCCGTCCGGTGTTCATGCTTGAAATATTGTCTTTAAGATAACCTTTAACAATAACCGAATCTTGTTCATGATCGTAAACAGCATACCAAATATCCTGTGCCTGAACAAAATCTTTTAACACATCATGCGACCTTACTTTCAGGATAGATTTATTATCATGTCGTGTTTGAGCCCATGCATAAAATGAAAGGTTGTTTTCGGTAATACTGGCCACGGGACTATTAAGGGCATGTTTATTAATTTCAATTGATTTCTTTTTATCAAAAGAGGCGCTATCCCTGTTGAAACAGCTAATGGTAAGTTTTCTTTCCCCATAGCTTTTACCCTGTTCAATCCACGAAAAAAGTGTTTGCCGTGAAGCTGAAGTGATAACCGGGTCAGGAAATGGCATGGGCATTTTTGAAAAACGTGTAACCGGTATTATCCTGTTAGAAAGCTCCTGCCAGGATGAGTTTGTTAATACGGCATCAGAAGATTTGTTTGCCTTATAAAGAGGGGGAAAACAGTGAGACATATCATCGTTATAAAAGTTGTAAGTAAAGAATAATTTAGGCCCCCATAAATTATGTAAATACCATCCGTTTAACACCGTAACATAAAACTTACCATAAACCTGAAGGTTTCCTGCTTTAAGCAGTTTTTCTTTGAAACGAGGAATGTTTACGTATGAATGTCCAAAACCAAGAGCCGCTCTTACAGCTAAACCAAAGTAACCTCCAACTAAACCATCGAGTAATTTAGCTCCGATATCAAGCTCAAGTCCTATAGCCCCTGAATAAAAGTTATAAGCCGCACTGTTTTTATAAGCATCACCACTCGCGGGGTTAGCATTGGTTTTTAAGTTGCCAAACGATCCCCATTTTCCGGTAATGGTATCTACTTCGAGATGTACTCTTTTGGCTATTTCAAAACTTAAGTTACCTCTAATAATAATAGATGGTTTCACCACAATACTGGCAGTACTTAGAACATCTGACAAAGCCATTAGTTCTTTAATTTTACTTTCGGCACCACCTACTGTAATTAATTGTTTTACAAAAGTGTACCCCATAGCAAAGTTTTCAGAAGCTATTAAATTATTGTTTGAGTCAATAGAATAATAATCGTCTTGTGTTTGATTGAACTTAAATACTACATATTTTGAAGTACCAACACCAAAGTTTATTGCTACCTGTGAAAATTTGGGAGGTTCATTCAAAGATAATTTATAAGTGGGTATATCCCATTTTAAATAAGCCTTGAAAGAAGGGGTTTCAAGTTTTGAGCTCGTACCACCTATTAATGGAACAGCACTTGGAATATCTACCTTCATACCCGCATAAGTAAAAAACGACTCCTCCAACGGAGTATTGACGTTAAATGTAACAATATCACCCGACTGACTTATGTCATGAAAACAAGAATCAGCCACAAAATCAAACCATTTGGGGCGAGTTTTATGAATGGTAATGGCATATGGCCCCTGCACCAGCAAAGGGTTGGGATTTTGTCCGAAATAATAACCGAATGTAAGGGTTGCAACCGGTGGTTTTAGCAACCCCATTTCGTACGTTAAATGCCATATAGTGTCGTTAATTTTTACAGCATCTATAGTAGCTAATTTATGCCCGTGCTTATCACGAAAGACTCCCTTTATTTTATTCAAATCCGAGAAGATTTCGGTTTGAATAATGAAAGTATTTGTTTGATTCATGCATCCAGGAGCAATGGCCTGGTCAAATGGTCCAAAATTGCCGGAAATAACAGGTTTTATTAATGGAGTGATATATATGGGAATTGCCCCCTGAAATGATTCATTCAACAAAATATTTATATAGCTTCCGGGGGGAGCATCACCCATATCAAAATCCATTTCCCCATAACTGTAACCACCATAAATATAAAATGTTTGTTGTTTAACAACCAGTCCGTTCGACGCAATAAATTTATAAGTTACCCGCTCGTATCTGTTATTTGACGAATTGCCTCTGAGAGGGCTAATTCTAAACTTAAAATGGTTTTTAAGGCTGGTTCCCTCATTAAAGTAACCGTTACCCTGGCTTAAACTATATGAAAAATTTAAAAAAGTATTCATTGGTTGATCAATACCAATTCTTCCCAAATGATAAACAATTCCCGTATCCGCACCTTCCTTGTAATAAACTCTTGCATTTAAGTCATAATATCCTACATCGTAATTAAGCATGTTTTTGTTCCATACTATAAATGACAATGAATTGGACGAAAACCAGTTTTTTGAAGTTCCGTTTAAAAGGGCATCGCTGTTACCTGAGTAGTCGTGAACGAAATATCCCTTTCCATCATTAAACTTATAATGATGAGTGGTTCCTCGCTCCGATTTAAATCCGTATCGATTGGCATTTATCCAGTTATAAGTTGACGAATTATTAACAATAACCACTTCGCATATAGTCCCTTTAAAAAAATCGGCAACCCTATCTTCTACAGGCAGTAAAACATTTAATCCGTAATTTTTACCCATAACCCAATATCCCGAATAAGAACCTCCACAGGCATGGTCATTAAAATCTACAATGGATCCGTCAACATATAAATAAGCACCGGTATCCACAGTTACAGCAATATGATGCCACATACCATCGTTGTATTTATTATTTGCCGAAAGAATGTAGGTTGAGTCTTCATTCCTTAAATACAACCGTATGGAACCATCGGGTCTGATATTTATATTTCTGTCGTGTTTACCCGCTCTTAAAGCGGTTTTTGATTCGCTGAAACCAATAATCTCGCCTCCGGTTGTCGATGTTGTTTTAAACCAAAACATAACAGTAAACTTATCGGGAGCCGAAATTTGATTTGGGGTTGTAACATAATTGTCTGTTCCGTTAAATGTTAACGAATATCGATAAGGAATACTGCTTTTCGTAAAGGTTTCCGTATTAATAAACCTGTCATCATTTTTCAATTCCAATTGTACTTTTGTTGTATTTAGTGGAAATCCGGATACTATAACAGAGTTATAAAGCTTTATCATTTCGGTGTCGGCACTCCGCTCAAATATATTCCAATTATACCGGGGTGTTGCAACAGGACAAGGAGCATAACTTGCTAAAAAATAATTAGAAGTATCACCTTTAGTACTGTTTTCGTAAGCAAATTCAGTGATTACAAGTTTGCTAATATTATCAGGCAGTTTTGCCACATTTACCACAAGCGTATCAATACCATTTTGAAGAATGGCTGTATCGGCCAATACTATTTGTTCGTTACAGTCGGTAAATGAATAGATTAAGGAAGTTGCCTGTTGATTGCTCGACTGATAAACTAAAGTGTCAATAACAGCTTGTACCTGTGGGTGCTGGGGAATAAAAAATGCCCCGTTTTTTAATTTACCACCATTGTTATTAAAGCTGATATCCGAAATATAATTTAAGCGGTTTCGCAGGTCATCAAAATCCCAATATCCAATTAAGTCAATATCCTGAAGTACTCTTTTATTATAGTGTTTTTGAATAAAGTCGGCGCTAAGCTCCTTACTCCATATTCTCACCTCATCCATAGCTGTTATATAACTTATTTGCGTTGAGTATAGCAAAGGATTTGGACCAAGAAAAAGTGGTTGCATACCATACCCCTCGGGGTAATTACTGTTTAGTACATGCTCGTAATTATCATTGTGAAATACTGAACTGTTCCATTTTCTTCCATCAAGATAAAAATTCATTATTGGTTCAGCTCCTATGGCATTTACCGTAAAAGCTATGTAATGCCATTGACTATTGAATAACTCTTCACAAGGTATCGAAGCTGTAAATAATTCATTACTATCAGAAACAATTAATGAACGCAATGAAATTCTAACATGGGTTTTGTTGGAATAAAAATAGATTTCCCATACCGAGTCAACACTCATCACGCTAATTCTGCCATGTATATTCTTTAGCTTATCCAAATCAAGCCTTAGCCATGATTCAACGGAGAAGCTTGAATTAAAAAAGTCCAAACAGTATGGCCCCGTATTTTTATGGTTATACATATTGGGCACGCCGGGCGTATTAAGTATCTCTGCGTGTTTAAGACTGTCAACTTGTAATGCTTGTCCTACAATCTGGCCGAGCATAAACGGGGTTATGGTATCAACATGTGTTTTTCCTTCCGAAATGCTGATTAGTTTTGGATTTTGGGGAATGATATTAATATCTTTGTAATAGATTAATCCGTAAGACGGCCCCCCTTCACACCAGATTCTGACCTTTAAATATCTTGCCGATAGCGGGAGAGAATCCATTCTTACATCTGAAAAAGCTACCGAATCAAGATATTGACCTGTTGGAGCATATACCCATAATGAATCAATTACGGTTGAATCGGCATTTAATATCTGAAAATTCACCGTATCAGTGCGTGGTGGCAGGTTGGAAACAGAAAAAGTGTTGGTTTGAGGAGGTACGGGTTGCCACCCGTTCGAAAGTTGATAGTTGTTGGTTATAAACGGACCCCAGCCATTAGTAGCAGTAAAAACAAC
>Ga0256913_10000151_pt1 | contig 32502 bp, 65 predicted proteins | sample Axial_MatmetaG_FD_185970 | JGI IMG/M metagenome (GOLD analysis project Ga0256913, IMG submission 185970) | Deep-sea worm associated microbial mat communities from Axial Seamount, Juan de Fuca Ridge, Pacific Ocean - Axial_Mat | ecosystem: Environmental > Aquatic > Marine > Oceanic > Microbial... | reverse complement strand
AATTACCAAATTTTATACTATATAATGAAAATATAACACCTAATATAAATGCTATAATATGATTGCAATTTAATAAATTTTCATTTAATTGCAAAAAGAAATTATCAGATTTATCTAAACAAGTAAACAAAATACCTGTTGCAATATACCAAATAAAAACAAATATAGTAAAAAAAATAACAGTTATTTTTTTCATTTTTTTATTTAAAAATATTAGTTAAACCATTTAATAATTGTATCACCTTTAAAACCCTTTTCCCATACAAACCAACAATAAGCAGCAGCACTACCACCGTTCTTTTTCATACGTTCAAAATCAGCGTTTAAAGCACAAGTAATACGACTACTTGAAACATAAACAGTACGAGGGGGATTAGTATCAAAAAGTTTTTTACGTTTCTTACCTTCAAGAAATTGAATTTTAAGAAACATAGCAACTTTATTACCTACGGGAATAATATTGAGTGCATGTTCAACAAATTGTTGTGCATATTTATAGGGTGGGTTGGTAATAATATCACCATCCCATTTATCAATATCAAAGAAGTTTTTAGTTGGACAATATCCTCTGTCAATAAGGTCAAAGGGTGTAACTTGTTTACCTGCTTGTTTAAAAACTTCTGCTAAATGACCCTCACCAGCAGAGGGTTCTAAGATGTTATTAAAATCTTCAAGTTCAAGTAACAACTTACCTGCAATAGGGTCTGTAGCATAGTAATCATTAACCTCACGTTCGTGGTTAGTATGATTACTTGCCCCCAATATTTTATATATTGAGTTTTTATTTCCTGACCAGTTTTTATTAGAATTACTCATTTTTTTTATTTAAAAATATTAAATATCATAACCACGTTCTTTATTCCTTTTTTTTCTTTCAGTATATTCTTTATACTGATTATGATATTTACAAGCCTTTTTATAGTTTTTGTTAGATTGTTTAGTTCTTTTTTTCTTAAATTTAGCAGAACGATATGTTGTAACTCTACTTTTCCTTAAAAACCCATTCTTTTTAGGGGGTTTTGCATCCATAACCGATGTTCCTATCATTAGAAACATTATAATTAAAATACTAATTAATTTATTCATAACTAATTTTTTTTAAATTTTTTTTATTATTTTTTTAGTTCTTCTTCTTTAAATTCACCAAAACTTATTATCACATCAACAGGTTGTGATTTACCATTTTTATAATAGGTTCGCCAAATATCTAATTGTTCTTCACCATACCCTGTAAGTTCAAAAAGGACATCAGGATATTTTTTAGATATTTTCTTCATGTGTTCATCATGGTCGTACCATTTAACATCTTCTTCAAAGAGAGATAAATCGGTATTTTTACCGTAAGCAATTTCTGAAACTTCATGTTCAAATTTTTCAACAGGTTCATCTGTTTCAAATACTTGTAGTTCGTGTCGTGTGTAATAGCCCATAGTTAATTAATTTTAATTGGTTTCATAATATATAACGTAAAATACTTATAAAAAGTTGCTAAAAAGTTTATTTTTTTTCAGATAAAGGTATCCATTCAAAATTATATAAATCTTCATCTAAAGCAGGGGAATAAGCAGAATACCCTTTATCTTTTAATTTAGAGGGATATACGTATTCACCACTACGTTTACAATAACCAATAGGTTTTGTAGTACTAATAATAAGGACATCACTAACATGTAAATGAATAAAATCTTCATTTTGATCATTAGTTACAATAGCATCATTAGGTATATCCTTTATAATTTCTTTTAATTTTCCAATAGTTAAAGACATAATATTTTTATTTAAAGTTCTTCGGTTTCAACACCTGTAATTGCGATATTACCCACCCAAACAGTACCGAGTTGATGTTCAATTTCATTATTTTCAATATCGACACCAGTTTCTTCAATAATAGCATTAGCGAAGTTTAATTTATTTTCAACTTCATTAATCATTTCGTCTATGACTTTACTTTGAAGTGGAGTAGCCATATCTCTAAGTACATTTACAATTTCTTGTGTATTCATAGTTAAAAATTTTAATTGGTTTCTGTACAATATATAACGTAAAAAATATCTCTAAGGTTGCAAAAAAAAGTGGACAATATCAATATGGACATTGCCCACTTTTCAGCAAAGTTAAAACCAACATTAACTTATGGACACCAAACGATTTTTTATTATTTTTTCCAGTTCTTCTACTGTACGTGTTTCTTCCATACCATTTTGGGGTATAGGTCTTGGTTGTTCATCACCACGTACATTATTTAACAGATTATTTAACATATCTTCTTCATATATTGTATAATCATTTTCAAAATAAGGTTGATTAATAATTTCCAATTTACGGTTAGTTTTATTAAAATTAGCCTCTGCAATAGGAAAGTATTCACTTACTCTCATTTTAGAATGATCGTAGTCAGGAACAGCAACAATATGAGCAGGATTAACCAGACAAATCAATACAGCACTTTTTTCACTTGTACTTGCAAAGTTTTCAACATATTTTGTAGCACCAACATGTAAACCGTAAGAACAATCTTTTGTAGGATCAGCATCACAAGAATTTCTATCCATATAAACAGGCTTACCCAATTCAATAACCATTTTTCGAGTGTGCATATCAGTATAATGTTCTTTAGTAATTTTATACTTATCAATATTTTGATGAAGAACATCTAAGTTACCCAACATTTTAACATCATTAGATTTTATGACATTATTGACATTTTCTTTTTTAGTTAAATGATATTGATCGTCTTTAACTGTCAAATAAACCACATATTTTTTGGGGTTCTTTTTCCATTTTTTCTTAATTTTTGTATAACTGTCATTAACAAAATTAATAAAAGTATTATCGGTATGTGCATCAACTTTATACACGGCTTTATAAGTTACCATATACCCTTTTGTTGTAACAACAAAATCGTGTTTTTTGATAAAATCAAAAGCCTGTTCACGTATTCTTTTATCCTCATTAATCATTAGTAATGACCAAAAATTTTCTAAGGCAGTAAGCGGAAAACCTTTTAAATGATATTCTTCAAAGGTATCTATTAATGTTTTTGGGAGAGGGGTATTAAAACCTTTTGTAAACACCAAACCAGTATCAGGATCGGTTTCCAGTCCACATTTTAATCCCACCCTAAGATTATCATTAAGGAAAGAAAGAATATCTTTAATATCATCATCAGTAATTTTATTCATTTTTTTATTTAAAATTATTTTAAATAAATTATCAGCATCAGTTGTATTACCGAAAGATTTTTTATACAGTTTACCATTAACAAAACAGTTTACTGTATTCCCGATTTTAATTGCTTCAATTGAGTTCATTTTAAAAATTTTTATAAGTTAATAATTGGTTTCATAATATATAACGTAAAAGAGGGTAAAAGGTTGCAAAAAAGTTATGGTTTATTTAAAAACCATAACCTTTTTTAGTATTTTCAATAAATATTCATCCAAATCACCCCAATTTGGTATTCTAATATATTCTAAAATTGGCTTATTTTTCTCATTTAATTTATTTATTTTATTTATTTTCTTTAAAATACTTTCCTCATATTTTGAATATATAAAATCATTTACATTAACACCAAAATCTTTTAAAATGTTAGTATTATATTTAATATCCTCATTAATATTATTTTTCTTATATATATCTATATTATCATTAATATATTTATTAACATCGGACATTATATTAAACACCCTTTCATTAATATTTTTAAGTTCTTTATAACTAAAAATATTTTCTAAATTATTTTTTTTATTAATAATTGATTGTATTCTAAAAATATTTTTTAAAACATCTTCTTTTCTTCTTAAAAATTTTAGATAAAAATAATTATCATTAACATCGGATATTTTATGAGCATTTTTACACAAACTCATATATTTTAAATTATTTTTCGCCATTGTAATAAACATTACATTTGTATTTACACCAAATTTATTTTTATTGGCATAGTTATTATAACTATCTGAAATATGTTTATAACCAAATAAATTTTTAAATAACTTATTAGCATTATTAATCTTATATTCGTGGTTAATATCATCATAAAATATAACACCGTTATAATTAATTAAATCTTTAATTAATACTTTATCTTTACTATAACGGTCAGCAAAAGTAAGTATTATATTTTGTTTATTTATGCTTTTTCTTAATTGAAAATCTTCGGGTATTTCAATTTTAGTAAAATCATCAATAAAAGTAGTAATAATATTCCACATATCAGACATTAAATCTTTAATCAGTTTATCCGAAACATCATCATCATTTACTTTTAAAAGAAAGTTTAAATCAAAATTCTCAATAATATCTTCAACATCTTTTTTTGTTATTACATATATTCTGCCATGTTCATAAATAAGATATGATTTTAATTTTCTACTCATACGAACATTGTTATCTTCAATGTAGTATATATTTTTTAACTCTGTAAGTTCATTAAATTTACCATGAAATACTTCATGTTTTTCATTATAATATTTTTTCTTTTCAACAACACCATATCTTTTTTTATTAAATAAAAGATTGAATAAATCAACAAATGACGGGATTTTATAATCCTTATATTTAAAATTATTGAATTTAATATTTTTTAAATCAATAATATTTTTCATATCAATATAATCATCACTACCTTTAATTAATTTTAATTTAAGAATTTTTTGTTTAGCAATATAATAATCATCTAAAGTATGAACATTATCATTTTGTTTATATAATAATTCTTTTAGTTCTTCAACAACTTCTTTTAATTTAATTTTCAAATATTGTATTGTTTCTTCTGAATAATCCAAATGTTCACGAGATGCAACAACATTTATTTTACCTATTGGTACATTGATAGCCACAGGTAATTGATATTCATATTTGTTAATATCTAATACTGAATAATCAATAGGATATGCAACACGACCTAAACATACATGAATAAAATCGGATACGCTTTTCCCTCTATAAAGAAAAGAATTACCTTTAATAATTTTATAATCATTACGTACTCTATCCGAAAAACCCTCAAATATTAGATTTTCAAAATAATATAATTGTTTAATTATTTCAGTTTCAAATTTATATATATCTTGTTCTAATACAGGTATTTTTATTTCAGTACCGTTATGTTCTTTTGTGGGAGTTTTAGACAATAAAATGTATTCAGGGCTATCATTCCCCTCATATATATTATAAGTATATTCAATACCATTATAACGAGTTATAACAAAGAATGAATTATCATACTCACCCTCACCAGTTTTAACATATCTTTTATAAGCCAAAGGAGTTTTACCACCTATACCAAAACCACCAATTTCATCATTATTGGATCTTTTTGTACTTTCAAAATAAACAGCATAAATATTTTCTACTCTTTCAGGCGACATACCCACCCCAAAATCAATAAAAGAAATAAAACGTGTATTTGTTATTTCATCTTTTGATAGACGAATAATTACAGGTTTATTAACATCAGCCTCAACATGACTATCAAAGCAATTAGAAGTAATTTCACGTACAACAGTACCTATTGGATTAGAATAGATATTTGAAGTAAACATTTGAAAAATAATACCGCTAACATCATTAGATAACGACATTTTTTTTGTAGTTGTTGTACCTTGAATTGGTTTGTTGTTAATTGTGTTTAAATTTAATTCCATAATTATTTATGTATTATTGGTTTAACATTGCTTTCAATATATATAACGTAAAAAATATCTTTAAGGTTGCAAATATTAATAATTAATTTGTATATAATAAATCAACAATACGGATATTATAAGTATCTTCGATCCAGTGCCATATCTCAAATTTATCTGTACCTTTTTCAAAAGTAATTTCTTTATCTTTAATATAAAAATCTTCTTCAATTTCATCATCTATGTTTACAGGTACATTACCTAATTCATTCCATATTTCTTTTATAGTTTCCATAATTATATTGTATTATTGGTTTCAACAAATATAACGTAAATTTTACAATAAGGTTGCAATGTATATGTTAATAAATGTTAAAAGAAAAATTTCATTAATAAATAGATATTCTTAAATAAAAAAAATGTTTCACGTGGAACATTCTATTTAACATAATAAAGGTGAACATTCTATTTAACATAATAAAGGTGAACATTTTTTTAAATAAAAATCCCCCCTCACAAAAAGCAAGGGGGGATTCAGGACAAACACAAATAGAACAAAACACAATATTATGTATATATAAATCTTTTACTTTTTTTATTTAAGAGTTTTATAAACAAATTATAATCTTCATCTCTCTCTTTTAAAGATGAATAGGTGTAACTCATATCTTCGATTTCAAAACCGTTAATAGTATTGTCTTTATTGACGGCTAATTTAGTTTCAATACTATCAAAAGCCTCAACTAAATTTAAGATGCCGTTAATATCTTCATTTAACGTTTCACAATGAAAAATATTTTCCATAATATTTTTATTTAAAAATTTATTTATCTGCCGTATAACCCCAAACAATTTCAATATTAGTATCATTGTGTTGGTAAAAACCATCCTCAATAATATCTTCAATATCTTCAATATCGTTGGAGTTTAAATTGTTAATTAAATTTTCAAAATCGTTTTCGACACGTTTAACTACTTCATCTTGTAATTGTTCTTCATATACAGGATATGAAACAATATCGTTAACAGTTCCATAATTAGAATCTGTTGTTATAATATGAATAATTTGCATAATAATTTTAATTTAAAAGTTTAACAAAAAATATCACCGAACATTGAATAATCATCTTCAATATTACAATATGGACATTTAATTTTATCAATATCCTTAGTTTTATCAACTAATACAATACTACCACAATCGGGGCAAGTGGTTATATTAACTTTTGCTTGTTCAACAATTCTTTTAAATAGTTGTTCTTGTTCTTTGTAAAGTTTTGTATCTGTGTTCAACATAATTGTTAGTGTTTTGGTTTCACTATATATAACGTAAAAAAGGGGTGAAAGGTTTCAAAAATCAGTATAAACTACTTTATAAATAATACCATTAGTACCATAACCTGTTGATACAAAACTAATAACTGAACCACCGTTATCTTTTAAAACTAAAAAATTCTCACCTATAAGATTTTCACCATATTCAGTTAAGGTAAAATTACAATTTTCATCATTAAAATTATCAATAGATGAATAATAAAATTCACTATCTAATTTAAAATCTTTAATCGAGTATTTCATGATATTTTTTATTTAAGATTTTCATTATTTTATTATATCTTTTTCGTGTACCTTTACCTGTTGGTCTTGCAACACTAATACTATGAATAATTTCACCAGTTGTAATATTTTTCATAGTTATAAGGTGAGGGGTACTTGCTAATCCGTGTACAAATATTTGATATTCCATAATATTATTATTTAAGAATTATTTCTTCTGTATTGATCAGCAATATTAAAAAGTTCAAATGCTTGTCTTTGAGTTATATCACCCCACCCTACAAATCCTCGAATAGTATTTGTTTCAGTTTCAATACCTGTTAAGGTTAACATATCAACCTTTTCATTATTAATAACAGGGGTTTTAAAACCCATATCAGTAATTTCAGGTCTTAATATATTACCATATTTAGTAATAATATCAATAACTTCTTTAATGTATTGTTCTTTTGTACGCCTCATAATTATTAATGTTTATTGGTTTCATTATATATAACGTAAAATAGTGGTGAAAGGTTGCAAAAAAAACCAAATACTTAATAAAAATATTTGGTTTTTTTAGATAAAAATTTAATATTAAATATGACAATCCACAACAGTTAATAAAGCATCTTCGGGTAAATCTTTTAAAAACTTAGTGTAAAAGTTCAATTCAAAATCCAATTTATCTTCTTTAGAGGCATGAGAAACACCCCACCATCCCATTTCACCAGGTTCAAACCATTTACCGTCTTTTAATACAGCATAAGTACTAAAAAGCATCATTGCTTTAATATATGTTTCTTTATTACCGTATTTTTTTGTATAATATTCGGGTTTGTAATAATTGTAATCAACAGCCTTTTTTTCATCATCATTTTTAGGTTCATCACCTTCAACAATTAATTCCCATTGACGTGAATATTTTTCAAAATCATCAGGATTTGAGTTCATTAAATCCCAATCAATATCCCCAAATTTGGCTTGGTCAACACCACCCTCGTACATTGGGGGGTTATCAAACACACCACTTTCCCCTACTATACCAGTTTTACCTTTTTTTAACCGTAACATACCTCTCCAACGACCACCTATTACCCACCAATCCCATTTACTATCGGGGTTATAAGTTGAATATTCTTTCCAAACATCATTTTCATCTTTTCTCCAACAGTTACTATTCCAATCATCACCATACTTTTCGTACAATTTTTCATTGGACATTGTTGAATTTTCTTTATCTTTTTTAATATAAAAATCTCTAAAACGTTCCCAATCTTTATCTGTTACTTCATCAGCAACATATTCGGGTACATCATTACCCTCATAGAAAGGCTCTAACATTTCTTCAACGTTATCCTCACCTTTTGTGTTTATAACTAATACTGTAAAATGTGACATAATTAATATTTTTTTATTGTTAATAGTTTACTTTCAATATATATAACGTAAAAAAGGGGTGTAAGGTTGCAAGTTATTCACATTTAATATGTTTTAAATTTAGAATTTCATGCAGTTCTTTTTTTATATTAGAATGTATAGGATATTGATCTAATAAAAGATAAATTAATTTATCTACTTTATCAAATTTAGATTCTACACTTGCTAATGATTTGAATTTAGAATTAAGTTCATCCTCAGTAAAATATTTTTCTTTAAGATATTTTATAGCAGCATTATAACAATCCATATTATTTTTATTTAAGAAATTTCTTTTCAAGGCTTTTTACTATACGTATTCCTTTTGCCGTTAGATTATTAAAAGAGTTTTTAAATTCTTTTGATTGTAAAATTTCTTTTATATAATCATCTATAAAAAACTCTAAAGTATTATTATCAGCAATAGGGTGTTGGTCTGTTCCAAAATTATTAATAATAATTATTAATAAATCTTTTTCTTCTTCGGTTAAATTATAACTACTTAAATTACTCATAATATTTTTATTTAAAAATTTGTAAAATATCCTATCTATTTAAAGATAGGATATATATAATTTTCATATTCGTTAATTTGTTCAACAAAGCAACTATGCTTTACATATTCATTAGCAACTTTATCTTTAATGTTTTTCCATTTTAAACCAATTACACATCCTTTTAAATCATTAGGTCTATAATCTGTTAAATCACCGTTTAATACTTTAAACCCGTGCCATGTTTTTGGTAAATCTTTTTCATTTTTTACATTAAAAATTACTGCAACATTTTCTTTTTGTTTTAATAGTGATAAACTTTCAAACAAATTTCTACCAGTGTATGAATATGTTAAATGATAATTTTTAGGTAACTGTTTTTTAAATCTTATACCAATTTTAGTATAATCATAAAATTGTACCGTAGGAAAATATTCAAATACTGTTTTACCATATAATTTTATATTTTCCCATTGAATATCACTTGTAGCGTTTAACCGTACAGAAAAACCCATACCCTTACTAACTGCAAGTTTAAAAGCATTACCAATTTCAGCAATAAGCCATTGCATAAAATATTCTCTATTTTCGTGGTATAACCTTGATTTTATAACTCTTGCTCTTATTATAACAGAACCGCTTTTATCCATTTTAACCCTACCACTTGTATGTAAACATCCTATACGACATTCAGGTGTACTCATAGGGCACATATTATAACCGCTAACTTCGGCAGGTGCAAGGTAAAGTGAATAAGTCATTTGACCTACTTTCATATTTTTTATTATTTTTGCCGATGAATTTACACGTCCTAAATAATAAACATCATAATCTTTTTTAGCCTGTGCGATTGTTTTAAATATAGGTTTCATATTTGTTAATGTTTTTTGGGTTCAATATATATAACGTAAAAAGGGGGTGTAAGGTTGCAAATATTAAAAAGAAAAAGCAAAATCATTTGACTTTGCTTTATGCTTTAATTTTCTTGTATAAGATTTTTTACTCTTGTGGACTTTGTGTTTAGAAATAAACCCATTTGAGTTTTCTATTTCGGCTAATCTGCTACCTTTTCGATTTGCCTTTAAATAATCTAATTTAAAATTTTTAGGTTTCATTATTATTTTTATTTAAAAATTTAAGTGATGCACCTATAAATAATGTAAAATTTAAAAAGGCAACTAAACTAAAAAACCATACAACGCTTAATAATAGATTAGCATCTTCTTTAGATAAAATATTTTTCCAACTAAAAAGTATTATAACAATCATACTATTTAATATTGCGCTAATAAAATAATATTTAGTTTTCATATTATTTTTTATTTAAAATTTTCAATAACCATTCTTCATCAGTTTCAATTTCGGGTGTACCAGTTTCCCCACAATCAGCACAATAAAAATCTTCATCATCCTCACTATCAATAACCCCCTCTTTGATGTTTTTACATAAATCATTTAGGTAAACCCATGCTTTACCCTGAATATTTTCACTTCCACAATGTTTACATTTGTACTTAATCATAACGTTTTGTTTTAATTGGTTTCTGTACTACTTATAACGTAAAATATATATCTAAGGTTGCAAATATTATTAGTTTTTTTTATTACTACTTAAATAATTTAAAATTAAATTTAAAATAACGGATTGACTTATAATATACCCACCTATCATTACATACCCAAAAGTTGATTGTATGCCATAAGCAGCAGCATAGAGAGCAAATAAAGTGGTTATTATAATAAGGTTAATTAATAGTGCAAGTGCTACCAGAAACTTTTTTAGTTCCATAATATTTTTTATTTAAAATTCCTAACAAATCTAATACTTCTTTTAATTCTTTTTGAGCAGATAATCTTAAATAAAAATCGTGCATTAGAATTAAAATTAATTGATCAACAGGATCAAAAGTATTAAAATCACTATGATATGAACCTCTTACTGTGGGGTGTCCTACAATAACAGTTTTAAGGTTATATTTTTGTTTTAAATATTACCCTGCTATATGAACCAAATCCTTTTCACACATAATTATTTAGATTTATCTTTTTTATTAAATCCCCTCACATTTAAGAATATCATTAAATTAAATAATTCTAATTGTTTACAAACATTATCTAAAAAGTGTTTTTTTTCACTTTCATTATATTGTTTTTTATCAAGGAAATCAAATAATATATTTTCGGCATCATCTTTTAACATTTTATGTAAAATTTCACCTGCTTTAGAATAATAATCATTATCATCACGTATTTTTGTGGATTCTTCTGCTAATTTACGAGCAATTTTTTTTAAATTTTCACGCTTATAATCTTCGCTATCGATCCCACCCAAAATTATTCTATATATTTTTTTTGCTTTCATATTATTTTTATTTAAAATTTTAAGCAACTAAATATGCTTTTTTTAAATTAAAATTTTCATCATAATGAATTTCAATTATAGCAATACCTTTTAAATCAATAAATTCATCACTTTCAATAAAATCACCACCATTATTAATAGCCATAGGATTTTTATATTCAGAATATTCTTTTGAAAGTTTAACAATATCCAAACCTACTGCATTAATCTTCTCAAAATCACGAGCATTATTAAATAAATTTTTCATTACTTCCCTACCCATAATTTTATTTAAAGTTTTATATAACTTTGGAGTTACTTCTTGTATATTTATTTCTATGTGTCCAGCCATAATTATTTAATTTATTGTTCATTATATATAACGTAAAAAACCCCTAAAAGGTTGCACTAATAGGGGTTTTTTATATTAACTATTCCTTAAAATTTGGGGTGATTTCAACAAAACCTTTAGGGGGTTTAGTTCTAAAAGCAATTTTATTTCTTGCCCAAGTACCAATATAAACACTTTCATTGTTACCGTAATAATCACCACCACCTTTGCCGTTACCCTCTGCCGTTAAAAGGGGTAAGGGGTGAATACGCCAACCGTCATTATCTTTGGGTAATTTGGACATATCAACATATTGTTTTTTGTCGTAATTACAAAGGTATGGTTTCTTATCCAAAAATTGGTTCAGTTCTTCATCTGTAATTTCAGCAGGTGAAATTTTATTTTCATCCGTACAAAAATCATACAAATTTGGCTCATCATTCGGTTTTTTATATTCGGGGTCTGCATAATCACCAGCCCAAACAACACGTTTAGGTTTAGCAGATAAAAGAGTTTTGGCGAAAGTATTGACGAAATTATTCTTTAACCAAGAATGTTCCATTAATTTTAAACCGTTGTCATAATCCCAAGAATACATCCATTTAATAGGTCTTGCTTGTACACCTGTTTTAGTATTTACTTTTCTAACTGTACAAGGATTGTAATACTGTCCCATAATTTTATTATTTTAGTTAATAATTGGTTTCAATATATATAACGTAAAAAGTATCTCTAAGGTTGCAAAAAACTTTATTTTATTTTATTAAAAAAATCTAATTTAAAATTATTGATATTTTTCAACAAATAATCAATTTTATCTTCAATCCAAAAAATATAAACGTGTTCATATTTATGTATGATATTATTTTCTTTATCGGTAATTACAATATTAAATTCATCAATCATATCAATACCAATATAAACATAACCTTGAAAACGAACATTATCTAATTCAAAATCATATTCAAATCGAAATGCTTTATCACCATAAAATTTATGATTTTTATAACCCCATAATTTTTTATATTTTGGTCTTGATATTATACTTTTATGTATTTCTTCAAAAGGGAAATTAGCGATACCAATTTCCCTTATAATATTTAATTCTTTTTGTTTTTTATTCATCGAATTTCTTTTTTACTTGTTCAATAATATCAGCAACAATTCTTAATTCTTCAATAGTCATTTGTTTATAAAACCTGTCATTTGTTGTGATAACATCATTAGTACCACCAAAATATGTAGCAAGTATAATTCTATCAGCCATAATACCCTCAACACAATCAATAATGCCATTAATATAATCACACAATACATTATCAATACCGTCTAATTTAGTAAGAGCAATATCACCCTTTTCTTTTATATATTCTTGAATAATATAAAGATAATATTCTTTATCATGGGTATTAGATATATCAACATCTTCTGTTAAAAATTTTATTCTGTTTTCGGTTTTTTCTTTGTATTCTTTTAATGCTTTCATTAAAAATTCTTCAATACCATGAGTAAAAATATCAAATTGTTTATCGTATAATTCCTCTTTCTTAAATTTAGTTCCTTCGGGTATTTTAAAATTTTCAATCATTTGATTTAACAAAGGAAATTGAATAGGGTTTACATTAAGATATATATTATTATCATTGGTAGTAATTTCAACGGCATCAAATCCTGACGGTTTTGTAATTAAATTTATGGGTATATAATAAATTTCATCAGGTATTGGTAATAGCTTGTTTAAAGCATTAACACTCTCTTTTATTCTACTAAGTTCATTTATATCAAAAATATTATCAATACACGGAAAATTAGCAACATAATTGTAATTCGATATTTTTGATTTAAAAGCATTAATTCGTATCATGATTTTTTTATTTAAAAATTATTAATTGGTAATTCGTTTTAAAGTTTTTTCAATATCAGCCTTAACATCATCTATAATATCTAAGATATAAATAACATCATTTTCACTCATATTTTTTAAATCTTTATCATATTCCCCCACGATTTTATTATCTTCGGTTAAAACATTTAATGTTACAGAATTTTTTGAAATAGTACGAACAACATCTTTTATACCATTCTCATATTCATATATAACATAATCGTTATTTTCAAGTCTAATATCGGCATTATATTTTGAAATAAAACCGTTAATCAAATTAATATTATTTTCTTTACTACACATAATTATTATTGTTTATTGGTTACATTATATATAACGTAAAAAGAGGGGGTAAGGTTGCATTGATTATATTATTTTTTTCACTAAATCGTATAAAGTTTTTTGTGCTTTTAATAAGTTTTCAGGTTTAAAATCTGAATTAGTTTCATATTCAAAAACATTATAATCTTTAAATATATCTAAAAATAAAATACTTGAAATTTTATCTGTATATTTATCGAAACTAACATAATCAAAATCAACATCATCTTCGGTAAAATATAATGTTAAATAATATTTAACACCATTAACCGAAATAGTTGTGGGTATTTGTATATCAATTTCAACTGAATTATTTTCTTCAATATCAGTTGTTGACATTTTTAAATAAGATTTAGCAATATTATATTGTACTTTAGTAAAAGCATTTAACTTAAATTCTGTATCAAAATATATTTTATTTGATATTAAAGTATCATCATCACCATAATAATCAATGTCAATTATATCTTCTGAATTAGAATTTTCGTCTTTAACCAATACAAGCCGTAAAGAATATTCAATATTAAAAAAATAATCTTGTAGATTATTTGGGTTTGATATTATTTTACCGTCTAAAGTAAAATCAAATACACGGGGTAATATTACATCTAATTTCATAATTATTCTTTTATTAGTGTGTTTAACTTATTTTTCATTTGTACATTCCCCGAATCAATATATGTTAAGTACATTCTTATATCTAAAGTATCAGTAATGTGTTTTCGTACATCCTTATCATCCACAATATTTCTGCAATACATATAAGCCCAAAATGAATCAGTTATTTGTTTCTTTTTTTCTAAATTAATAATATTATAATCTTCTTTTGCTATTTTACAAAAATTATAAGCCCATTCTGATAGTAGTTTATTTCCCATTTTTTTATTTAAGATATTTTTATTAATATTAATTTTTCAGGTTTTTTATTTTTTAAACTTTCAAAAATAGGTTTTTTTATTGGTTTATCCAAACCCATTAACTTTTTTCTAAAAGTATATTCTAATGACTTATAAATTAAAGTTAAATCTTCTTCATTATAAAATATTTGCATTTTATCATTTAATAAATGATACAACTTATTTTGAGTTTCAATAGATTTTTGTTTTTTTTTATATTCTATTTTACTCCACAAATATTTTTTTTCTTCTTTTGTTAATTCAATATTATTCACAATTTTTTTATTTAAAAAAATTCATCGGGTATTATTATTTCAGTATATACCCTTTCGATTTGTGTTACTCGGTTCTCATTATTCCATTCCACAAATTTATCAACATCTTTCGAGTCAAAAGTATGTTCTTGTAGTTTGTTATATTCAGACCAACTTTCATATATGTCAGTAAAGGGATCTATCCCTATTTCAGTACATTTACTTTCATTGGTAACATTAACAACACCACATTCCAGTTCATCTTCAAAATCTAATAATTGAAATAGTTTCATAATATTTTTATTTTAAATTATTCAGGTTCAATATCACCATACCATTCGATTGAGAGAGAGGTATTTTTCAATGCCTTTTCATAGTTACTCATAAAATGACTTATTTCACTTTCATTATCTCCAAATTCGTCATAATCATAAGTTAAATTTTCAAATCCATTATCAATAAGAATTTGATTGATAATATCAATAGATTTTATTGTTCTGTTATCCCCTTTGAATAAATGAAACAGTTCTGTTTCATTGTTATTTTTTAAAATAACTAGGTCAAATAAATCTTCATCAAAATCATCATCATTAATAACAGCAATAACATCATACTCATTATCATCAAAATCCTCATCAAAAACCTCATCAGTATTCACATAATCAATATGAACATTATCTAAAATATATTTTACATATTCTGTAATAATAGATTTATGACCGCCTATATGCCAATGTGTAATTTCTTCTGTATCCCACCCCTCTGCACCTAAATAATTGTGTCCGTTTTTCCAATTATAAATTGTTGCTATAACAGGTTCTTTTTCGTTTTCAGGATAAATTTCAACTACCCATTCAGCATCAACTTTATATTCATCACTTATTGTTGGTTCACCAAAAGCAGCAACTAACTTATCATAAGTAGTAATTATTTCACCTTGACGATAAGTATCGTCTGCATTTATTTTCTTTTGATTGTGTGTTTTGTAATTCATAATTAATAAATTTAATTGTTTTTTGTATTATATATAACGTAAAAAAGGGGTGAAAGGTTGCAAAATTATTTAACTTTAAAATTGTGTTCCTTTTTTATACGTTCTTTTTCTTTTTTTAATTTAATTTTTGCATTAGATATTTCACCACTTATTTTATTTAATTTTATTTTAAATCTTTTTTTATCTTCATCGGAAGTATCTAAACTCATTGATAAATTAGAATATAAATCATACTCAACTTTTTTATTATTTAAAAATTGTTGAATTTCTACAATAGCAATACAATGAACGTGATGATATGTAATATTCATACGTTTTTCAAAATCTTTTTTTAATTGTGAAATTGTTTTACCTAAATATAATTCGTTCATACGTGCTATAAACTGGGGGCTTTCATTGCTTATTCGTTTTACAATACCATTCTCAACATCAATATGTATAGCAACACCAAATTCCCTATCTATATAAAATTTATCCATGATTTTTTTTATTTTAAATTAAATTTTTCAAACTTATCTAAAACATAAGTTAACATATTATTTATAGTTTCTACACGGTCTTTACTCCAAATACTTGGGTTGTATATTTTTAAAACCCTTATACCCTTTCGTTCTGTAAATAATAATTCATCAACTTGTACATTGCTCAATAATTTTATTTTAGATTTTAAATTTTTACTATTTTTAAAATTATTACTAAATATTGATTTTATATATCTCCTACGGGCTTTATATAAATTTACTTTATGTTCCTCAATAGTAAATGATGTTTTACATTTACATTTATCCCTACTACCACCATAAAAACCACATAAATAACAATTCATATCATAATCCTCAAATTGAGCATCATAAATACCTATATTGTGATATGTTTTAGGTGATATACGAATCTCATTGGTTTTTATTCTTAATTTAAAACCATTTTCATTTGTTAAAGTCCTTGTTTTTGTTTTTTTGAAAATATCTGTAAGGGGGTATTCCTTATCATTTAATTTTACTAAAACATAATCATCATATAAAAAGTAATTCATATTTACATTTTTTTTGTACATTATATATAACGTAAAACAGGGGGGTAAGGTTGCAACATATTTAATTTATATTCTTAAATAAAAAAATGTTTCACGGAAAACAATCTATTTAACATAATAAAGGTGAGTTTCTTAAATAAAAAAAGGTGAGAAAATTACTGACTATTTCTCACCTTCCATATTTAGAGATTTTTAATTAAAGAAAACTTACCTTACCGCTTTAAAAACTTTAATTAAAAATTATATGTTAAATATTAGAATTATAATCTATTTAATATATATATGCTGATATTCTTCGCTAACAGAGTGGTAAGTCTTATTAGGTACTCAGCAGTTTTTTTATATAAATACAAAGATATAAATTATTTTTATAAATTAAAAATTATAATCACCTATTGTTTGTAAATGTTCCCCAAACTCATCAAATAAATCAATTACGAGGAATTTGTTAACTTCAAATTTTAATTGTGTAAATGATTTATTAGGGTGGGTGAAAAACACATACTCTTTATCGTGGTCAATATTGGTAATTTCATCCAATTTATATATACGTTCTTTACCATTACATTTAATAGTAATTTCATTATCAAATGATACGGTTAAATTCCATTTATCATTATTAAATCCAATATAATTTATTTCTGCTCTAATATTTGTAGTTTCCATTTTTTTTCTTATTTAAAATTCTATCATTCCGTCCTCAAAATCGTAAACATCTATATTTTGAATATGTTCATTTTTTTGATTAAAAATATCAACACTTAACGTTCGATCATCTTCATCCATTTCAAAAGAATATACATTACCATTTTCAGTATAAACTTTAAAATAGTTATCTTTTACTTCTGCTTTTACAATAGGGGTGTCAGTTTCATATCTTTTGTTTTCACCATTACAAGTTATTGTTATATCTTTCTCCCCTGTAACTTCAAGAAACCAAAAAGCACCTGCATCCTCATATTCTAATATTGTACCCATAATTATTAATGTTTTATAATTTCAATATATATAACGTAAAATAGGGGGGTAAGGTTGCAAAATTATTCAACTTTTATTTAGTTTCTATTTTTTTAAAAGATAGTGAATAATATTTTGTAAGCCTATCAAATTCCTTATTAATATACATATCATATACGGTTGTATCTTTAAATTCTTTAAACTCATTTGAATAACATCCCACTCTTTTATATCCATTACTTATTAAGGTATCGAATACAAATTTCCATGCTATATTTCTAAATCTTTCTCTTTTAAAATTTAATTTATCTTTTTCGGTTGTTGGTACATCAATAGTGTATGCTAAACAAACCTCAACATATCCACCTAAAGTATTACATTCTTCTGTATGAAAATAAGCATCATTAGGTATATTATTATCAATCATAAATTGTTTTAGATTAATAGGACTAACATCTTTATTCTCTAAATTAACAATAACAACCTTTTTTTTGGTTGTAGGTATTTGTTTATTTAGTTTTTTAAAAGCATCTGCTAAAGCATTTATAATTAAATCTTTCATATCAAATAATATTTATATTATTAATTCATAGTATATAACGTAAAGATATAAAAATAGTTTCAATATTCTTACACTATATATTATGAATGAAAATTTTAATTTTAAATATCAACTTCAATATTAAAATTTTGCTCAACCCATTCACCAAAATCAGGCTCGGTTACCTCATCTTTTTCACCCATATCAACATTAATAGTATCAGATTCAAAAATTTCACCTGCTATAAAAGCATTTCTTAAATCTTGTAACGTAAATAATTTTTCAGACATAATTTTTAATTTAAAGTTTCATTTTATGACACATACCATTCTCAATTTTTACATATTGGTTACTACCACCAGTATAATCCATATAATCTTTTACTGTTCGATACAGTAATTTATCAGTCCAACTTCGTACATCAGACAATGAAAAATAATATGGGTTATCATTTACAGTGAAAAAACCAGACACGTAAAAATGACCTCTACTAAACTTTAAGTCAGTAGCACCAATGCTACGTAACTCTTTAGAAAATTCTCTTTTAAAAACTTTAAAAAAATCTCTAAATTGTTCAGTTAAACCACTTGAACTTTCAAAACCATTTCTTAATTTTAAAATACTCTGTTTCATAATTATTTTGTTTTATTGGTTACATAGTATATAACGTAAAAACATTATAAAAGTTTCAATCATAATTAAAATAATTTTTAGCCAACATTAGATCGTCAGTTTCTCTAAATCTTATAGCACTTACGGGTAATCGCCTCCAACCTGCTTTAACAATACCACCATGTAATATAGCACAATATTCATAAATCATTTTCTTTTGAATATCAGTCATGTGTACATTATCTAACCCTATTTTATGATTTAAACAACCTGCAAATTGTACATTATTATCGTGTATTTTAACCCACCCTTGTTGTTCTAACCAACTATCAGGATTGTTAATTTCATCGCCATTATTATCTGTTTTAGGTATAATACCTTTAGTTTGTAAAGCATCGGCAATTTCATTATGCAACATATTAGCAATATCACCATTTAAAGCATAATAATCTCCTTGTGGACTTAACCAACCTGCTGAATAATTATCCATAATATCAACAGGCTCAATACCATTAGTGATAATTTCATTATTTTCACTTATAGCATTTATATAAGTATCAATGTTATCATCATCATCATAAAACGAAAAATCTAAATCTCTTATTGCTATCATTGACTTTGATAAGTCAACAACATCATATATATCAAACTCAATATCAGGATAGCGAATTTTTAATCTTTTGGCAAGTTGTGAAAATTTAAGTGATTTAGTAATAAAATTTTTAATTAAAGATATATAATTTTTTTCACTTGCTAAATTACTTTCAATTTCTTTAATTATATTTTCATCGTTACCATGTATATATTCTATAATTGATAGTGCATTAAAATTCATTTGAAACCTATCACCTTTTAAATCTTTAATTAAGTTTTTTAAACCTATATTAATATCTTTACAATGTTGTTCAAGTTGTTTTTGTTTTTCAGCAAAAAATTGTTTTAAATTTATTTTGGGGGGGTATATTGCATTATGATACTGTTCTCTATCAACAACTATAAATGATTGATCTTCAACATCAACAGTAATAACTTTATCACCAATTAATAAATCATATTGCAAATCAATAGGGCAACCACCTCCGAATGATAGATTAAAGACATTTAAAGCCTTATCTATATCAGCATCATATAATAGGTGTTCTTGACTAATTTCCATTAATCTAATACCTAAATCTTCACCTATTGTAAAATGTACAGTTTCTACACTCATAATTTATTTTTTTGAATCGTTCAATATATCAATTAAATCTTCTAAATCACATTCAGACCACAATGAATAATGCAGACCATTTTCATCTAAAAATGTTAAATGATCATTTATTATTGCAAGTTCAGTATAATTGTATATGTTTACTTTTATACATTTATTATCTATATGTTTTGACTGTTCTTTACTTGCATTTACTCTCTCACGTAAATTAGTCAACACCTTTTGTTCCAAATCCCTATATTGTAATTTTAAATTTTCCATAATTATTAATGTTTTATAATTTCATTATATATAACGTAAAACAGGGGGGTAAGGTTGCAATTACCCATACATTTCTTTATATTCTTTTGGATTATAATATTTTAAATTAACATTTTTCAAACCTATTTTATTTATTAAATAATCTCTATGTTTTTTAGATTTTTCTAATGATTCAAAACCATCATCGTGTTCACCAGATTTAGGTGATACATATTTTACTCGATAAGGTGTATCATAATTTTTTATTAAAATTACGTAGTTACTATGTGGTATCACATCAGATCCCTCTAAAGGTATATAAATAATACCATTATGTTTCCATATTGAAATAGGTTTTAATAATGATTTTGATAGTTCATTCGCTTTTATTATAGCATTTTTTATATTATCAAATTCTATACGTGCCATAGTATTTTTATTTTATAGTTGGTTTCTGTATTATATATAACGTAAAACAGGGGGGTAAAGTTGCAAAATATATAACTTATATTCTTATATAAAAAAGACTTTTAAGTAGGTTAATCTATTTAACATAATATAGGTGAATATTATTTTTATATAAAAAAACCGTTGCCTGTAAAATGCTACAAAAACAGACAACGGTTTGAACACTAAATATGTGAGTATTAAAGTGTGTTATTTTTTATTTTTTTTCAAAAAAGTTTGCAGCAATTCTCTTTTTGTTAGTTTTGATAACTTTAATACCCTTTTTTTTATTTTAGATTTTTTCATAATATTAATCAATTTTTATTTGTTCTTCTTCAACATATTTTAACAACTCTTTTTCTTGTATTTTATAATCTAAATAAGTTGAACGATATTTTTTTAAATTATTTAAAAATAAACTATTTGTTAAATATTTTTCAGTTAAAGAACCTATAATTTGAGCATCAGTAGCATATCCCATAATTATTAGTCTTGTTAAATAAATATTAGTTACTTTTTTAGGCTTTGCTAACCCAAACCACCTTTTTTTATCAACTTCCTCAATTTTAAATGTAAAATCTTTAATAAAATACAAATCAGCATTTTTATTTGAAAAAGATGAATGATATGTTTTCATTAACCATTTATATCTTAAATTTATAAGAGTATTCATAAACTCTTTACTAATTTTTATTTTCATAGATCAAATAATTTAATTTAAGAATTTTAAAACAATATCTTTAAACACCTGTACATTATCAACTAAACCTCTTGATGAAATGGTATTAGGGTTTTTTGTAAATTTAAACCTTTTTTCGTAAATATCAAAACCACAATAATAACCCCAACTAAATGATTTATTTCTATCATCAAATTGATGAACAAAAGTTTTTAGTTCTTTACAATTATCTTCGGTTATTTTTATTCCATATCCATGTATAAAAAACATAATATTTTTATTTAAGAATTATTATTATCTAAAACGTACAATACCTAATGCTCTCCTAATATCAGCCTTAGCATCTTCTCTACCTTTATTATAAGCATCATCACGTTCTCTTTTAATACCGTCCTCAATATCTTTAATACTTAATCTTTGAATTAAAAGAGAATTAAGATAACGGTAAATATTTTTAGGTTTTTCATTTTCTTCAATCATTTTGGTTAGTTCTTCACCCTCCTCTGTATCTTTAAAAATAGTCATACCACACCCAAACATTAAATCACTAATCCAATATGATGTTTCATTGTGGCTAATATGACTATTAGTTTTCTTATCATCAATCATACAAGTTACGGCAGTACAACCTTTGTTACCCTCACCGATAACAACAAATTCCCAATCACTATAATAATCACTCATAATATTTTTAATTTAAAAGTTTTTTAACAGTTTCAATATTAATATTATTGTTGTAATAATCGCACCATATTTTAGCGTAATCAATACGACCAAATTGACCTAAAACTTCATCAAAAGTATCTTTATCTCTATTTAAACTATTCCAATTTCTCCCCCCAACATCAACCATAAAATTAGATACTTCTTGTATAGTATATTTTATATCACCTTTCTTTTTTACTATGAAAAACATAATATTTAATGTTTATTGTTGTACATTATATATAACGTAAATAAGGGGTGAAAGGTTGCATAAAAAAACGGCAATAGTTTTTAGTTATAGTCGTTTTTTTAAATAAGAATTTAATGATACCAATTTACAACTTTATCCCTTAACACATTTTTTAAAGCATTATCAAATACATTACGTTGGTTAATAGTTAAATCATCAATGCTTGGGGTGTGTACATTATAACCCTCTCCAATACATTTGAACATTACACGTTCCAGTAATTCAGAATAATGATTATAGTTCTGTAAAGCTCGATTATCTTCTTGATTAACCATTAAAATATCTAATGCTTTATCAATTTTCTTAATTAAAGCAATTATAATACCTTGTTTTGGACATTGTTGTTCTATCATATTTTTTATTTAAAGTTTTAAATCAATACTATCATGTTTGTAATTTGTTGTAACACTCACTTCAATATTGTATTTATTTTCACTCTCATACATTTCAACAAACACTTTAAAATTTCCAACTGATATTGTTGAAAACCATTCACCCCATTCAGAATATTTTTGAGATTTTTTGATAACACTATGAACAGCATCCTTTATATGTTCTATTATTTCCCCCTCTGATAAAGGAATACCGTCTGAAAAATCAAAATACATTTTTATATCTGAATAACTTTTATTTACTTCAAAATCAAATATATTTTCAATTTCACGTCCTGTTAAACTACTAACAATACGGTTAGGATAATAAATATTTGACAATTCTTTTTGTTTTGCATGAGTAAGCGTTGGACAAGCACCTAAACTTTTCCACCATTTTAAAGCAATTTCTCTGTTTTTCATATCTGTATTTGTTTATTATTGTACATTATATATAACGTAAAATAGAGGGGTAAGGTTGCACAAAAAAACGGCAATAGTTTTTAGTTATTGCCGTTTTTTTATTTAAGAATATCATTTTCCAATTCTTTTATTTTGTTATTTAATCTAAGATTTTCAGTAACAATACTATCATATTTATGTTTTAATATATAATACTGTTTTGTTGGTACAATATAAACAGTATCACCAATGTTGTACATTCCTTTAGGGGCTTTTATTTTTTGATAAAAAAAATCATCTATCTTACTACCTGACCATAAATAAACATAACCATTTGAAGATAATTTAATTTTATTAACTACAAAACTACGTTCATTATCTTTTTTTTCTTTTAAAATTGTAGCCTCTTGACAACTTTGTAAAACAATTATAATTAATATGTATAATATTTTTTTCAATTTATTTTTATTTAAAATTATCAATGAATATTCATTCTGTGGCTCATACCTTTACTAATGTTAGTCCATTGGTTCATACCGCCTGTATAGTCTTTATAATCCTTTGCAGTCCTGTACATTAGTTGGTTTGGGCATCCTCGTACATCTGAAAGTGAAAAATAATATACTTGTCCTGTTTTACTTGTGAAAAATCCACTAACATAAAAATGACCTACGGAAAATTTAATGTTTGTAGCATCAATACTTTTCAATTCCTGTGTAAATTCCCTTTTAAAATCTCTTGCAAAACTTTTAAATTCGGGAGTTTTAACACTACTACTTTCAAACCCTTGTGCTAATAGTAATTTTGTCCTGTTCATGGTGTTATCTTTTTATTGGTTAATAATATTCCTCATCTTCAACAATTTTTATATCACTGTTATCAATACCACCTACTAATAATTGAGGGGCATTTTCCGAACAATTAGCCTCTAATGATTGATTAATATTTTCAAGAATATCTAATACAACATCTTTATCAACTTTATCCTCTAAAGTATCAAATTGAATTGCTAAATTAACTGTGATAACTTTCATATCTATTATTGTTTTTAGTTTCAATATATATAACGTAATAAAGGGGGGGTAAGGTTGCTGTTGAATTGTTAAATAATGTTAAAATTTATAATCACCCTATTTAACATAATAAAGGTGAACATTGTGTATTTTAAATTGTTTCACGTGGAACAATTTTATTTAACATAATAAAGGTGAGTATTTTTTTAAATAAAAATAGAGATATAGTTAAGAATTAAATTGAAAGTACCACCATATCTCTATTAAAATTTTCACTTATCTTTTTCTATATTATTTTATTTATATTAGTAGGTTTTTAGTTGGTTGAATCTCTAATACGGTACATATCATTTTTTTTACGGATTAAACATATTCGGTTTATATTAAAAATCATTATAATATTAATCGCTCACGGGGCATCTCTAATTCTATTCATAACTTTTTTAGATTAGGCAATTTTTTTATTTAAATAAACATTTTCACTTCTTTTCTTACGAGTAAATAAAAAAGGTATTTTACGACCATAAATATTATAACCAGTTCTACGGTTATATACAATACCCTTTTGTCTTTTCACACGTAACAAATGAACCATGTAACGACCAAAATCAGACACATTTTGTTTTTTAGGAAAACCCCAATAGTAATATGTATCAAGCATATCACGTATAAATTGGAAATCGTGTCCTGCATTAAGAGCATCAATGATAACCCATTTTATACGCATCAATACTACGGTTGGAAATTTATAAGGAGTATCACCCCAAAGAGTATTCATAAAAACTTTTCCAAATTCCGTTTTAATATCAATTTCGATAGTGTGCATTTCTCTGCCTGTTGAGGCAATTCTATTAATAAATTGATTAACGAAAACATCATTTTTTGTGTACGTTTTTGTTGACATATATCTAAATTTTTAAGTTAGTATTTCTAATATATATAACGTAAAAAGTATCTCTAAGGTTGCAATTTTATTTAGCCCTTTGTTCAAAAAAAGCAATTAAATTCATAATCATAAAAAACATACAACACATAGCAATTAATGTTTGTATTAATATCATAATTATTATATAATTGTGTATATGATTATAATGAATCATACCGCCTACATTTATATATAAAATAATCAAATTGATAATAGCATAAATTAAGTTTTTCATATCTCTAAAATTAAAAGGTTAATAATATTTCTTTCACTATATATAACGTAATAAGTATATCTAAGGTTGCATTTTTATTTAAAACTTTTTCTAATTATTTCTATTTAACATAATAAAGGTGAGGGGGATTCTTAAATAAAAAAACCCTGCTAATTAGCAGGGGTGTAAACATAATCATTTACTGTTAATCCAAAATGTAATTTAAGATTAACGGGTACTCCATTGTAAATTTTATTTAAAGTTTCTTTTACTTCTTTTAGAGTATTTCCCCTGAAATAAGATATGTTTGATTTATTTGAGGTGAAAATCCACCTGTCTTTTTTTACAGAAGAATTATCCAGCATAATATATCCCACTTCTTTATTATCGAAAAATACTTTTACGTGGGCTAATTCTGTTTCAGTTTCTCTTACTTTTTTATAAGTTACCATAGCATTTTAATTTTAAATTCACTATATATAACGTAATAAATATCTCTAAGGTTGCATAAATCTAAAATAAAAATAAAAGCCTATTTATAGGCTTTTATATATTCAATATCTTTATCTAAAATATTTAACAAATCCTCAATATAAACATCTTTTTCAATCTTTTTTATAGTTCCTCTGTTTGAGGTATAATAAATATCAAACAAATCCGAAGCGTTTAAAACAATATAAACGTGCCCTTTATGATGATAACCTGAAACGGTAAATCTATAAGCCAAATTGTTTTTAATTATAACTGCATTTCTAAAACCCCAACTCATGCTTATTGCACCACTACGAGCAATATATTTATGAATTTGATTTATATCAAATTCTCTGCATGATTTTACAATTTCGTTAATGTCAATTTTACCCCCTACTGTGTTAATTTCATTTGTTGTTGTGTTCATAATATATCTATTTTATTGGTTTCATTATATATAACGTAATAAGTATATCTAAGGTTGTATAAATTGTACATTATAGATATAAATTGTACATTGTTAGTTAATAAATACCCCTCCCCCTTATTCTAATATAATAATATATATAAAATAAGGGAGAGGGGGAATAATTGTTTCACAAAAACTTAAAATTATTATACTAAAATGAAAATTTTATATTTTTATTTAAAATTAATTTATTCATTTGTTGAATGTTTTAGATCATCTGCTAATTGCATTTCACTATATAATTCAGCAATATCTTGAACACCTAATTTACCCTTGCTTATTACTAAATCCATATTTTGATTAAGGATAATATAAGCAATTTCTTCAATACTTAACCCTGTTATTCCTGATACTAAATTCATAGCATTTTCAAACCTGTTTATTTTATTCTCTGTAAGTATCATTTATGAATTTGTTTGTTCATAGTATATAACGTAAAGGAATATTGCAAGGTTGCAAACATTTGATATTATTTTTTTAAATAAGAATATAAATATCACCTTTATTATGTTAAATAACAATATCATATCTATTTAACATAATAAAGGTGAATATATGAGAAAAAAATGGTCAAAAATAAGCCGTTTTAAAGCCTTATTTTTGTTTCCGAATAGCAGAGTACCAAAACATATTTTTATTTAAGAATACAGGCTAATTTTAATTAATAAAAGTAAATTTTTAAATAAGAATATCCTATCAAAATAATAAAGTATTAATGATTTTTATCTTTAAATTGAAATAGGTACAAAAAAATGTTCTGTAATTTAATACAGAACATTTTCTTTTATTGTTTTGTGGTTTTACTTCATTTGAAGTGTATCACCTGTAATATTAATTTCATTCATGTTACCAATATTGTATTGACGGTAATTGTTCATTCTAAGATCAAGGTGTTTTGTTATTGCCTCTTTACAAAGCGTTTTAACTCTTTTATTTCTTTTTGGATATTCACCTTTAACCAGTACCTTTTTGTTGTTTAAAAAACCTGAAACAAACACATTCAATGTATCTTTGTGCAATTTAATTGCAGGTGTTAAATGTATGTATGCGTCTGCCTGCGCTTTACTTTGGTTTGTTCTTTCGTCCATATTAGGGGAAAGGTTTTTTTCACCACTTGCAATTAATTCATTAAGAGCCACTTGCAAGGTTTTAAAAGGTAAATTATAATTTACGGATATATCCTTTAAATCCTTGTCAGATATACTTTTCAAGGTTTCAAGGTCTTTAACTTTTGCATTGTGGATGTCCACGTTTGCATTAACAACAAGGTCTGCAATTTCACCATATTTGTTATGGTAATTTTTAATACCTACAAATTTACTACCTTTCAAATTTTGGAATTTCTCAAAAAACTTTTTCATAACGTATTTTATTTTTGTTATGTTTTGCGGCAATATCGCCTTACATACCTTATAACGTAAAACAATTACATAAGGTTTCAAAAAAGTATATTTATTTTTCATTTTTTTTCGTTTTACAATTTATGTTAATATAATATAGATATAACGTAAAATATATTAGCAGGTTTCATATTTTTAAATAAAAATATAAAGATTTTTTTCTTTATTCCCCCTCACTATTTTCACCTTTATTATGTTAAATTGGATTTTTAAATAAAAAAACATATCTTTAAATAAAAAAAAATATGTTATTTTATACCTATATATATAAGAGAGAAAAAAAATATTATTTTTATTTAAGAAAATTGAAACCTTTTATACTCACTTTACGTTATATATAGTGAACGAGAAATTTAATTGTTAACTTAAATTATATTAAAATGAAAAATGCAAAAGCAAACATCGTAACAACAAATGATTTGAAAGATTTGTTATTTCCAGTTGAAAAGATTAAAACTGAATTTATTACGGAGATGCCCGCTAATTCAAATTGTGAATATACAATTTTGGCTAAACCTGAAAAAGACAAAAGCAAAATTCAACTTGCAACGTGTTCTGAAAGGTATGAATTAGTACCAGTTGCTGAATTTGCACCTACAATTCGGCAAATAATAATTAACCATAAATATAAATTTACCGAAAAATACACTATTCGGGATAATGCCGTTTTTTATGGTGAAATTGTAATTACAGATAAAGACTTTTATATTGGCGATAATCCAAATGACACATTGCAAATGAAAATAATGTGGGCACATTCTTACAACGGTATGGAAACTTATGAATTAAATATGGGTACGTTTAATCGGGTTAAATGTAGTAACGGTCTTTGGATGACTATATTTGACACTAAAAAATATGGCTTATCCATAAAAGGAAAGCATACCGCTAAAATTCAATATTCTTTGGAAGCCTTAACAAATAAATTAGAGGAAGTTTTAAAAGGTGATGTGAAAAAGAAAATAAAAGAAACTTTCACCCCTTTATATGACCATTGGGTTGAAAATTGGGAAGATAGGTTGAAAGAAGTATTACAGAAATCAAATATTGGCTCACAAGCGGCTAATGTTGAGCATATTAGCAACATTATTAGGTCTGAAAGTAGTGAGTTATACGGTGGTCGTGTCAATGATTGGTTAATATACAACGGTATTAACAATTTCCTTTTTGATGATAAGAAAAATGTGAAATTGAATAGTGCCCGTGTAATGTTGGATAATAAAGTATTGCAAACAATTCAGGCTACAATTAATTAATTGTAGTTAAAATCTAAAATAAAAAACCTATTCAATTAATTTTGGATAGGTTTTTTATTGTTCCACGTGGAACATATAAAGAAATTTTTCTTTAATCGCCCCTCTGTTCTATTTAACATAATAAAGGTGAGTTTTTCCGAAAATAGCAGTAACGTAAAAAGTATCTTTAAGGTTGCAATTTTCTTAAATAAAAATTTGTAGATTAAAATAATCTTTTTATATTTGCATATACAAAACAACAAAAATTATACTACTATGGACACTAAAACATTAACTTTCAATGAGATTTATGAGAAACAATTTAATACTATTTTTAATTATATTAATAGTAAAACAAATAAATCTATTAGTAATTTTGACCTTACACAAACTGTATTTGAAAGGTTTTATTTTAATATGAATAAATATAAATTTAATTCATTAAAAGATACCGCAAAAATATTATTTACTATTGCCAATAATATCATTATTGATACATACCGTAAAAAGACAAATAAACCCCTTAATTTGAACGATTTAACCGAAAAAGGTATTGAGATACCAGACAACAAAAAAGAGGCTGATATGGACGTTTTTTCGACCTTTTACAAAGTTATTAATAGTATGCCTGAAAATACCCAAAAAATACTCTCTATGTTTTTTGTTGAACAATACAAATTAAATGATATTGCTGATGTATTGGATATTCCCGTAGGCACAATAAAAAGTATTATAAATAGAAATAGAACCACACTACAAAAAGCATTGCAAAATCTTAAATAAAAAAATGCTTTTATTTTATCCTTATATACTACGTATATAAGGATTTTTTTTATTTTATTTCTTTTGCAACCTTTTAACCCCTTTTTACGTTATATATAATGCAAGGGCAAACGGACGCTCTAAGGCGTACTTGCTTAATAGGATTAACGGAGTAATTAACCGTTTTGATTGTTAAGTAGAAATCAGTACTCGGAGTTGGACGGTTAAATAATAGGTAGCACGGAAGTAACCAATGCAGTTTTCCTGCCTTTCTGCTTTATCAAAAAATTAAGGTTATTATTTTTCCGTCTATGTTCGTTACCCCTTGCCATTTTTTGTTAAACAATCTTTAAAACCCCTTATGTACAATGGTATATAAGGGGTTTTTTTGTACATTGCTTAATATAAAATGAACATTGTATATTTTTATTTAAGAATAACTGTACAATATACTATCCCAAATATTGTTATATAGAACATTGTTTAAAGCAATAAACACTATTAAATTGCTTTAAAATGATTTATATTTTTATTTAAAAATATTGCAACCATAATGATATACTTTACGTTATATATATTAGAAATATTATTAACTAAAAATCATTAGGATATGTATATTTGTGAATTTTATCCGTTCAAATCTGAATTTGACGGATACCATGTTCAAAGAAATTTTGTTGAAAAAACAATTATTTAACATTGCAGATTTAAGACACAATGTTTTAAATAAAAAAGAGTATTTCTCTTTAATAACTCAAAATAAAAATGAGTTTGAGTTGTTAACCCATACCCATTTAATAAAAGCAAAATTAAAGAAAAAGATCTCTAATTAATTGTTCCACGTGGAACAGTTTTCTTTATATACGTAGTATATAAAGAATTTTTTCTATTTAACATAAAAAAGGTAAATTTCCTATCCATTAAAATAATTTCTATTTAACATAAAAAAGGTAAATTGGAACGAAAAAAATATTAAAGATCTTTTTCTTTAATATACCTATCCGTATGTTATTTTCTGCTTAATTATCTGCTTAATTTCAATAGTATTTTTTACATATTCAAACTCAAAATAAAAAACATCTAAAATATTAAGGATATTAAATTGAATATATATTTTAATATCCTTAATATTTTTATTTAAAATTATAACCTTATTTTCAAATATATTTAATAACAACAACAAATGAATTAAAAACCTTATTATTTTTTCAATCATATTTTTTTGATTTTTAGGATAAACAAATCTTTGCAGAATATAACGTAAAATAAAAACATAAGGTTTAAAATTTTACTATATTTATTTTGTTAAAAATTGTTAAAATATTTGCAGGGTATTATTTTTTACTTTAATATTGCAATAGATTGTTTAACCAAAAATTATATTATTATGAAAACTTTAGTTAAAATTTCAGATTACAAAAGTATTAGACGTTGGGAAAATGCTGTATATCAGCAAATTGCTAATGAAACAAAATGGTTAGCTCGTAATAGAGTTTTCGATTGGTTTGAAGCTGATACTATTGCTTTAGAAACAATTACTATTATTATGGAATTAGGGAAAAGCGGTAAATATGACAGAATGTTTACAGATGCTAATTTTATGAAATTGTCTGTGTATAAGGTACTTAACCAGTTAATTGTTAATTATATCAGACAGAAAAAAGCACGAAAATATGCAACATCTTTAGGTGCTGTAACAGAAACGGCTTTAACGTCCTCGCAGTCAACATCTTCCGATGCTTTTCAAACTATGGCTATGGAATTAAATTTATATAGTGAAAGCCTTGAAAATGTGAACGTTAAGCGGCTTGTTAGAAATGCCGTTAACAGTTTAACTGAAAATAAAACAGTTAAACGGGTTTTAATTGGGTTTTATCTCTTAAACCTAAAACAAACTGAAATTGAACAAAAATTCGATATTAAGCGAAATACTGTAAAAAGTATTATTCGCAGGAATAGAGGTACTCTAAAAAAGAGTTTGCAATATCTGTTAAATTAACAGATATTCTCACAATTCAAAAAAGGCTGCTTTTAAAGTAGTCTTTTTTTTTATCCTTATCTTTTCCTCTATTTTTACTTTCATATCCTTAAATTTAATCTAACAAGTTTATATGTATATTTATTTATGTTGTTAATAGTATTTATTCGTTGTTTTTATCTATCCTAATTAAATAACTAACGTTTATATATACCAATATACCACAAGGTAAAAAATAAGCCGTTAAAATGGATATTTAACATTTGTTAACAAATACCTATATACTATATACCATACCGTATCCCCCCCTCCCCTAACCCCCTGGGTATGAGGCTATTATAGGGTGGGGGTGCTACACCCGAAATTTACAAAGGTAAAAAAATTTCTAGAAAAAAAATAGAAAATCCCCCACCCCTTTTTATAAAAAAAAATCTGGAAAAAAATGAGGTTTTAAAAAATGGGATTTTATAAAAAAAAATCTGGAAAA
>Ga0256913_10000150_pt1 | contig 32622 bp, 29 predicted proteins | sample Axial_MatmetaG_FD_185970 | JGI IMG/M metagenome (GOLD analysis project Ga0256913, IMG submission 185970) | Deep-sea worm associated microbial mat communities from Axial Seamount, Juan de Fuca Ridge, Pacific Ocean - Axial_Mat | ecosystem: Environmental > Aquatic > Marine > Oceanic > Microbial... | reverse complement strand
CCATTACCAGAAAGATGATAATGATATTTTATGCTTAGATACATTTATTCCAAACAAAAGATCATATTTTGTTTTGCTAGGAGTATAAAAAACAAATGCAAATACATAGACATAAAGCTGCAATTTCAAGAAAGGAATTATCTAAACCCGTTTTTGCTGCGATACAACAGAGGGTTATTCAAGAGGGAGATTCTGTATTTGATTATGGATGTGGAAAAGGCAGTGATGTTAGGATATTGAAAAAACAGGGATATGAAGTTACGGGGTGGGATCCGTTTCATGCTGCTGAAAATAAAAAAGAATTTGCAGATATTGTTAATTTAGGATATGTCATAAATGTGATAGAAGATCCTAAAGAACGCATTGAAGTTTTAAAAGAATCATTTAAGTATGCAAAAAAATGTCTGATTGTTGCTGCACAAGTTTTAACAGAAGACCAACAGACGCAGGGAAAATCCTATGCTGATGGAATTATTACTAAGCGTAATACATTCCAGAAATATTATACACAAAATGAACTGCAGAATTATATAAGTGATACGTTAAAAGTTGATCCGATTCCTGCTTGTTTAGGGGTTTTCTATGTCTTCAAAGATGATAAATATCGTGAACATTTTCTTTCTGATAAATATATTCGTCAATATGTATGTCGTCCAAGACAATACAAAACCCTTGAAGAGAAACTTGAACCATATCGTGAACTGCTTGAAGAGTTTGCCAACACAGTCGGAAAGCTTGGACGACTGCCTAAATCAGATGAATTTTCTAAATATAATGAATTGAAGCAGAATCTTGGTTCAACTAAAAAGGCATTAACCTTTTGTGAGCGCCTTTTTGAAGATTTTAATTTTGCAGAGATTGCAGAAAACCGGTACAACGATATTCTTGTCTATTTTGCAGTTTCAATGTTACGGGGTAAATTTAAACTGAAAAATATGGATGATGGAATAAAAAAAGATATAAAAATTATTTTTGGTTCAATTGCAGAAGTAAAAGCAGAGGCATCACATTTAATACACAAACTGCGTGATCATAAAAATATTTATGAGGCATGTGCGAAAGCACCAGTAGGGAAACTTTTACCGGACTCTCTTTATATCCATATTGATTATCTTGATTTTTTATCTCCTTTACTCCGCTTATATGTAGCCTGTGCAACAACCTTTACCGGAGAAATGAGTGATGCTACTTTAGTTAAAATTAACCGTAATAAACGAAAAATTTCATTTTTATACTATAATAACTTTGATAAAAATCCTCATCCTGAGTTACAGCATAGCATTGTTGTTGATTTGAGATACCTCACGGTCAAAGATTGGATTCAAAGTAAAGATAATCCTCCAATCTTACATCGAAAAGAGACGTTTGTCGGGAACAATTACCCCGGCTTTGCGAAGTTCGCAAAATTAACTCGTCAGGAGGAAAAAGCCGGCTTATTCGACACTGGAGAATTCATCGGCCGCAAACAAAACTGGGAAGAGATTGTAAAGAGGAAGGGGCTTAAGATTACAGGGCATAGAGTATTTGTTAATTCGTAATTAAGTGTAAGGTTTAATTAGTGAAGTTTGCAGATTAAGAAGAGTTTTGCTTCTAATTTACACTAACTCAACACGAATGAGTTAAAATAAAGTTTTGAGCAGGTTGATTTTTTATTGACATTTAGCATTAGATTTGATTTTTCTGATTCTATAATATCTTGGAATTTTACATATACTGATAATGTGCCTGTTCTCCCTGCTGATTACCGTCTTTTGGCGTAAAAAGTTTTGATTACACCTGTATTATTCAAATTTTCAAAGCAATTTAACCTCAAAATATGAGCAGAAACAGTTGGGGCATTTAGAGAAAGATACCTGCTATGGCTCCAGTCATCAATGTTGAAAGTGTACCTGCAATTATTGATTTTGGTGCGAGTGAAAGGATATCTTTTTCTCTGTCTGGAGCTATAGCTCTTAAGCCGGCAATCATAATTCCAAGACTAGCGAAGTTTGCAAAACCGCAAAGGGAATATGTCATAATAATTCTGCTTCGTTCAGATAGTGCGTCTTTTGGTAAATGGGCAAGGTCAATATATGCGATAAGCTCATTTAGAACAGTTTTTGTCCCCATTAACTGACCGGCAACAGCTGATTCTGCCCATGGAATACCGGTAAGCCAGACGATAGGAGCCATACACCATCCGATAATATTTTGAAAAGTAATGGGAGCCCCAGAAAGTGGGGAAATAAATTCTAAAAAAATATTAAAGAGAGCAACAAGTGCCACCATAACTATTAACATTGCTGTGATATTGATAAGGAGCGTAACTCCTGCATCTACACCTTTGACAAGAGCATCAATTGTACTGCCGGCATTCTGAGAAGGAACAAAGTCCTCATCAATACTTTGCAGCTCTTTTTCACGCGGTACCATAAGAGTAGAGACAAGTATTGCCGCCGGAGCACTGATAATTGACGCTGTAAGAATATGCCCGATTGCATCATCAATAATATGACTTAGAAAGCCGGCGTAAAGAAACATAACAGTTCCTGCTACCGTTGCCATACCGCTGGTCATTATAGTAAAGAGTTCCGAACGAGTCATTCTGGATATATATGGTTTGATAATAAGAGGAGCTTCGACCATACCGACAAAAATATTTGCGGAGACACATAATCCTAGAGCACCGCTTATTCCGGTTACTTTTTTCAAGATAAAAGCAAGCACTTTAACTATTGCAGGAAGAATACGCCAGTAAAAAAGAACGGATGATATTGCACTGATAACCAAAATAAGTGGAAGAGCTTGTAGAGCAAGGATAAAAAGGTTACTGTGATCACTTATATCAAACGGAACAGTTCCACCACCAAGATAACCGAATACAAATGTTGTCCCTTTGGTTGTAGATACCTGAATAGCTCCGGCAACTTTATTGAGTGCGAGGAAGAAGTCTTTACACCAGGGTACAGTAAGTAGGAGGAACGCTGCCCCGAACTGAAGGAATAGACAGGCAAAAATAACCCTAAAATTGATTTTTTTCCTGTTCTCACTTATTATCCATGCAAGAAAAATAAGGACCAATAGACCAAATAAGCTTTGTATTTTTAACATATAGAAAAATAGCATTAAGCTGAAATAAGTCAAGAAAAGGTTTTAATCCGCGTTTTTTAATGTCCCTCAAAAAATTAAATCCGGAGTTCTTATCTGCACGGCATTTATACCGTTCAATTATTTGTAATACAAATGTAAGTATACGAAGCTTGGGAATATTCAATTTGACTTTTCCAGCTTTAGTATGCAGATTTCTTTTATAATGACTATGGGGATCAGCCTTGTAGAGAATATCTGCTTCGGCATCAAGCGTTTTGTTCAGAGTGTCTTCTACTTTGTTACGAATAAAGTATATTCTCCTGAAAAACTTTTGCGGACTGTTTTAAGTTTATATGCAAGGTTTCTTTATGTTGTAATTACTTAAATATTTTGTATTTAATTTGTTAATTTCCTTGACTAGTAAATATAAATGAGTTAGATTTAGATTATATAATATGTATCTAAGGGATTTTATTATTTAGAAGTTTGGGCATTTGAAATTTTTATAGATTTATATATAACATATATTAAATAAATAATTTACATATAAAATATCTTTGTTTTAGGTTTTTTATGTAAAATAATGCTAACTTTTTGTATTGAATTAGTTTGATATATTATTGTAGATGAATTCGTTTTAAGGTAATAGAGTTAATGTAATTTTAGTAAATAAATAGGAGAGATTGAAGATGAATGTGTATCTTGATGTTTTGAAAAAGTATACGGTTTTTGATGGGCGTGCTGGTTTAAAAGAATATTGGATGTTTGTATTGTTTAATATTATAATTAGTATCGTTTTGGGAGTTATTGAAGGTATGCTTGGTACTTTTGGTGCTTTAGGCTTCCTTTATTCTCTTGCTATTTTTCTTCCTGGATTAGGAGTTAGCATTCGTCGTTTACATGATACTGATCGTAGTGGTTGGTTTGTTCTAATTGGATTAATACCAATTTTGGGTTGGATCGCTATTATTATTTTAATGGCTTTACCTGGTACAGAAGGTAATAATAAATACGGTTCAGTACCACAGTCAGTTTAATTTTTTACTGTAGATTATTTAGGATTTGTATTAATATTTTAAATATAAAATAGATATTTTGTATTTGTTTTGGGACGTTGTGTGAAAAAATTATTATTTTTTTAGCTACGGTATGTATTGTAGTTTTAACAGGGTGCCAGACAGGTCAAAAAAATCAAAAAATTGTATTTTTAAAAAATCCACAGGTATTAGAACATTATAAATTGTTACCTTTTAATAAAGTTTGGAAGGATCCAGCAAGCAATTTAAGAAAGTATGATAAAATTATTGTACAGTCTTTGGTTACATCTAAACAGTTAAAAAAACAGAATTAGAAAAATTAAATCTTCAGTCTGTTTTAGGTATGGAAAAAGCAGGTTTATTTAAATTTGCTAAATATACAGAAAATGCTTTTAAGAGAGCTATTCAGAAAGATAAACGATTGACTCTAGCTGAAAAGCCAGGGCCTAATACTTTTGCGATTAGCTCTTGTTAAAGTTGTTCCTGGAAAGCTTTTATTTGGTATTATTCGTAATATTCCACTACCAGTTGGATAGGCAAGTTTTATTATAACTCCTACTGCAAAGCTTACAGGAATGGCTTTTGATGAACTTAAAGGTTCTGTTGCTATTGAAGGTGAATTGCTTGATTCTCAAACTGGAAAAGTTGTTGCTATGTTTGCTGATTCTAAAACAGAAACTCCTACAATTCTTAATATTAGAGCTATGACGACTTATGGCGTTCCTAAAAAGATTGTTGATGCGTGGGCAGTGCTGTTTGTTAAATCTTTAAATCGTAAACCAGGTGAAAAAGTTAATGCTCCACCAGCATTTAAACTTATTGAGTTATAGAAAAAATAAAAGTATATTTATAGGGGCAATCATTTGTGATTGCCCTTTTTTGTTTCTTGCTTGTTAAAAAAGTCTAAATTTGTGGCTTTTATTTGTTTGGTTAGGATAAATTATTTTGTAATGATTTTTATAATTGGAAGTTCTTGATTATTAGAATTAGTAGCGATTCCAATTTTATTAGATAATATTAGAGAATAAGATCCAGGTGGTATATTTTTTTTAATACTGACTGATATTTGACTTATTCCTGTTTTTACATCCATACAGCTTTTTCCAAAATTTCCTTTAGCATCTGCATATTTGAATAAACGAAGAACTTTTAGTTTATAGAATTTTATTTTTCCTTTTGGATTTATATATTCTAATTTTACTTTTGGTAATTTTTCGCCAAAGTACATACCTTTAATTATAAGAGTGCTTTCATTTGAGATTCCATTAGCTGGGTTTGCTCCGGTGTCTGTTTTTATAGAAAAAATTTCAGGAGGTACAATAAGTGATAAGCGAAATTTTGAATCAATTGGAGTTGAATTTGAAGATATTGTATTTATATATAGATCACATTTTAAAGGGTTGATCGGATTTTGAGTTAACCAATCTTCTGTTCTTGTTCCATTTTTATTAGCAGCAGACAAGCTATGTTTATCGTAGAGAGATATCTTTTTTGACCATATAAATTCAAATATGTTAAGTGGATTTGAATTATTTATTTTAAATACTCCTTTTGTAGATACTTCTTTTTCCTGTAATTTAATGGGATCTTGATAAATACCATAAATTTTAGGAGTTCGTGTAAAAGGACCATTCATTTCTGGGATTTCATTAATATTAACAATAGATTTTGAACCAATTGTTATTTTTTCATCACTTATTGTTATTGTGAAATTATCATATACAGTAATACCGTTAGAGGTGGCTGCTATGACAATTTCTGCAGAGCCTGTTTTATTAGGTGTATATTCAAGGTTTAGAATATCTCCACTTAAAGAAGTGCTTACTAAAGATGGATTACTATTACTGAATACTTTTATTGTTATTGCATTATTTTCATTGTCTGGATCATTAAAAACATCTTTTAGGTTAATTGTCCCTTTTTTTGCATTTTTCAGCAATTCCAAATCTTGTATGTGATTGGCTACAACTGGTGGGATATCTTCGAAACCATCTCTAATTTCAATGTCATCTACCCATTGTTCGAAAGGATATTTTTCTGCATATACTGTAAAAAGCATTATTCTATTTATATTTTTTTCTAATTTATTAGGACCATAATGATCTACAATTACATTTTTATTTACAGCCCACCAGAATCTTCCATCATTTTTGGTACTGCGATGCCAGAAAAATTCACAGAGAAACCATTTATTTTCAGGGACAGGGATTCTTTTATTTTCCTCAAACCAGAATTCTTTGTAAGGACCAAAATTATCTTTTGCAACATTATCACCATGGGCATACCAATAAGGTTTTTTATCTTGGTCAATATAAACATAAGCGGCAATACGGTAATCACCAGCAGTTTTCCATTCAAAAAAAGTACACCATCCATCATCATTTGTCCCATCACCTAGAAGTTCAGGTAAATTATCTGGAAATTTCATCCAATATTTAACATATAGGTCTCCATTTTCAATAGCATCTTCAATAATATAGGGATCTTGTGTCCAGCCTTTATCTGCTTTTAATATTTTTGAATGCATTACCTTTGTTGGATTTCCATTATGTCCTTCCATGGTAATAATTGAATTTTGAATATACTCTTCAGAGTTTAAACTACTATCTACTAGAACTTGAAACGCTCCAGTACCACTCCATATATTAATAGGCCAAGAGTATCCAGAAATATCACTTCCTTGTAATTTTTGATACCAAGTTCCTCCACCATCATTATAAGGTTTACCTAATGTTACGCCATCTTCAAAGCCAGATTTAAATAAAAGTTTAGATGCTGTTACAGGAAGAGCTAAAAATAAGTTAGCAAATAAGATTGTAAATAATAAAGAGAGTAAAATGCGGTGATATATATATGTTATAATTTTCATGAAAATTCTTATCTAATTTTAAATTTAAAAATATTTTATAATGCCTTTTGATAATTTGTTGCTTATAAGCGTTTTTTATTCAAGTCCTATCTCGTATGCACCTGCTATTTCTCTCTCTTTTAGGGCTCTATCAAAGATTTCTATTTCGTCAATAAATCCCTTCTTTTTCGCCTTAGCTAGACCATTATTCATTAAATCTATTAATATAGAAATAATTGCAATGGATGCAAATAACTCAATTAATGTAAAATTACTTTTTTTGTAACGCATTTATCTACCACTTCATCATTTATATAATCAAGCCTCTAAGCTTAATTATATAAAATAATTCTTTAATATGCAATATAATAACGGTAAAATTTGCTATTTAAATGACAATGGCTTTCTTAAATTAATTATTTTAGAAGTTTTTGAAAAAATACTTCAGTAATAATAAAGAAAATGATATTAATTAGAATTTTTATTTAATGTATTATAAAGCTTTGATACCTCTTCAATTGAATTAAAACTTTTTGTTGCATTACCTAATATCCCATAAATATCTTTTTCTGCTTTTTCTAAATCATTGAAACCTGGAGCAATGCGTGCTTGTTTAATAAGTTCATTTCCATTATAAATTGCGAGTTTTGCTTTTAGCCATAGAGTTAAAAGGTTATCTTTATCGGCAAACTTTAATAGTTCTGAAGCTTTTTCCATTTTTCCATAATGATAAAAATTCCATGCAAAGAGAGCAGCAACTTCTGTATCACCGGAGTTCTTGTTTTATGTTCGAAAATTTCCGTATCTTATCGGATATTTGCATTTGATAATAAAAAATATAACTCATTCATTGAAGCTGTCAAGACAAAGAAACCTGATCAGATATTATTGTCAATATGTTTTATCAGATTTTCAGCCGCTGTCTTAGCTCTTTCGGAGGCATTTGCATCTGCTGTGATTTTTGAGAGTTTCTGTTTTATTACTTTAGATTTTTTTATTAAGGACCTACTGCGATGGCCGTGCATTTTTCTAATTATTTTGTCTATTTCTTTTTGCATAGAAATAATTTTTTTCAAATTTATATCAGAATATAAAATTTTATAGAGCTCACCTGCTTTTGCTCCTACCTTCATGCCTTTGGTTTGTTTTATGAATGGTTTTAGTTTTTTTAGAATATTAAGTGGCATAGTTTCTGATTTCTTTTTCAAATCTTCAAACTGTATTTCTACATTTTCTTTTATTTTTGCAACTATTTCCTTTGCTTCTCTGCCTTTAGGTGTCTCTTTTAGAGCTTCCTTGTTGAGTTTAATGAAAATTGTTGCATAAGGTTTTCCTGCTTTGACTTTACTTTCTATCTCTTGCCAATATTGCAGTTTCAGACCTTTTAACGCACCGGGTGGAGGATTCGGTGCAGAATCAATAATTGCTTTGATTTTAGTGTAAAGTTCTGCGGGATGACCTTCTGCAACAATCTTACCATTTTGATTAATGATAAATGCATGAGGAATAGAGGTGCCTCCGGGGGCTTGGGATGAATAGAAGCCTTGGTAGACTGGGAAATTGACATTATTCGCTTTTAAAAAATCTTTTGCTTGTTTATCTAAATTTTTCCCTACATGAGAGGCAATGACGGTAAATTTGCCTGTGCTTTCATATTGTTTCTGCAAACTTACTAAATGTGGTATGCTGTCCCGGCAAGGCGGACAATAAATTCCCCAGTATTCAAAAAAAACAACTTTGCCTTTTAAATCTTCCTGCTTGATCTTTTTACCATACAAAAGTTTAGCTTGATTCAGTCCGGTAAAAACTTCAGCTTTAATATTTAAACAAGGTAATAATAAAAATATAATTAAATATCTGAAATTAAGGTGCATTAAAAACTCCCATAGTATAAAAAATGCTGATTATCATCATATCTGCAACAGTCATCTTATTTTTAAGATAAACATTAATCTTAGAAAATCAAGTCATATTTTAAGTTAGATAATTATAAAAAGGAATAAAAATATTTTTTAAGAAAGGCATTGTTATGATATTTCAAGAATATCCGGAAATGTATTAAACGGTCTGAATGAATTTGCCTCCACAACTCCCATATTTTCCAGGCGTATTCCGCCAATTTCAGGATAGTACAGACCGGGTTCAACTGTTATGATGTGACCTTCTTCAAGAATAATATCAGCATTTCGTGGTGAAAGAGAAGGGAATTCATGAATTTCCAGACCAACTCCGTGCCCCAGTCCGTGAAAAAATCCGTAGGAGCCGTTTTTTCCTTCGCCTGTTGTAAATCCTTGAGATTTTAGTATTTCGCAGGCAAGATTGTATACATCCCCGCATTTTATGCCCGGACGGATCATTTCCTGACATCTGTCGCGTGCTTCTTTGACTGCGTTATACATATTTTTAATTTTTTTACAGGCTTTGCCTTTGACAAAAGTTCTGGTAATATCTCCCCAGTATCCTTTGAGAATTTTTTCAGAAACAGGATCCGTTATTCTTGGAAATATATCAACTACTATTGTGGTGTTTGCTTTTAAGATGCCTTTTCCGGTATTATGCGGCTGGGCAGAATCTTTTCCGCAGGCAACTATAGTATGTTCTGCAATTCCGCCGTTTTTCAGAATTTCATACCCTATTGCTGTTTTCAGGATTTCAGAAGTTAAATGTGAGCCATCAAATACAAGATTACCATTATTTTCGACAGTTGAAGCAGATAAAATAGAGTAAACCTTTTGCATTGCTTTTTCTGCTGTTGCCAGACCGTTTGAGCAGGCATCAATTTCCTGTTTTGTTTTTACAGCTCTTGAATGGAAGAATGGAGCGGGGGAAGTGTATTTCACATCTACAGGAATTTTTGCATTTTCAAGTTTTTGAGCAAGCCCCAGAGGGAAATTTTCCGGTACGGTAAAGGATGAAATCTGGAATTTCTTCATAATTGCCGCAAGCAATCGTTCTGTATTTTTATTTTTCTCTCCGGTTAAGAAAAAATTGTCACTTTTCAATACTGTAACTTCAGAATGGGATTCCATTTTAGCACGATCGTATTCGAGCTCGGATACTACAATATATTTTTTATTTTTTACGGAAAAGTAAACAAAAGGGTCTGATGCAAAAAATCCGCATGCGTATAGCATATCAGCATTGATGTTTGATGCACCATAAATAAATTCTGCTTTCATATCTGTTCCTTTTGATTTGTTAAATTTCTATTTTTCTAATTCAAGATATATGTATTTGGAACTTTCGCAATGCAGTTTCTGTATATTTTTATACTCTGCGAGTAAAGAATATCTACAAAATACTTGACATAGCCTTTTAAAGAGGATAAAATAGTTGAATCGGATAAAAAGTTTCTATTGTTGTCAGATGAATAATTATTTGCCGTGTTATATAAACTAGGTGGATTAAATTTTGAAGTACCAAATTAAGTATTGTAAATATAAAAAAGCACTTGCGTTGTGCTGAAATGAGGTAAATTATGAAAAACTTTTTTTTCACATTCCTGGTTTTGACAGTATTAGGTTTCTCAACTCTTTTAAAAGCACAGGAGACAGAAAATAGTGATCCAGGAAAAAACTGGCCGCGTGAAATTAATGTTTCCAACGCTGTTATAACAATTTTTCAGCCGCAGCTTGAATCGTTTAATGGGAATAAAATAAAAGTACGGGCGGCGATATCTGTTTTGAAAAAGGGAGAAAAAGAGCCTGAGTATTGTGCTGTCTGGATTGATGCAAAAGTAAAGACAGATAAATCGAAAAGAACAGCATCGTTTGAAGATATTAAAATCGACAAGTTTGCGTATCCGGATGCTTCTGAAAAGATGAAGAACAGCATTGAGGATATTATTGTAAAAAGTTTAGTGCAGGCGAATATACATATTTCTATGGATAGACTGTTAACCATGATGTATGCTGTTGAAGATGAAAAAAAGAAAGACTCATTAATTGCCGGCGGTGAAGTTCCTAAATTTTTCTTTTCTGCCGGGCCGGCAGTTCTGGTACTGATTGACGGGAAACCTGTAATCAAAAAAATGGATGGGAATTTTTCTATAGTAACGAACACTGAATATTTCATCGCTCAGGATGATAGCTCAAAAAAATATTATCTTCATTGTGCGGATCAGTGGTTTTCTTCAGATAACCTGGAATCAGATTGGAAGCCTGATTCTGATATTCCGGAAGCTATAAAAAAAGCGGATAATAAAACAGCATCTAAAGATAAACATGCTGGTGATGCTGTCCCGAAAATATTCGTGTCAACTCAACCGGCAGAGCTGATTCAAAGTTATGGAACGCCTGTTTTAGACACTATTCCAGGTACTTCATTGTCTTATCTTAAAAACAGCGATAATGATTTGTTTCGAGATGAGAATGACTCAAAACTTTATCTGCTTGTATCAGGAAGATGGTTTACAGCAGAGAGTAAGGAAGGTCCGTGGACTTTGATAAAATCGGAGGATTTACCTGAAGATTTTAAAAAGATTCCTGATTCCTCACCAAAAGCAAATGTTTTAGCAAGTATTACAGGGACAGAAGAGGCTGAAGATGCAACTCTTGAAAGTTATATTCCTCAAACTGCAACTTTAAAAAGAGAAAAAGCTGATCTGAAAATTGAATATGACGGTGAACCGGTTTTCGAACCTGTGAAATCAACATCACTTGAATATGCTGTTAATACCTCTTCTAGCGTTATTAAGAGTGGTGCTAAATATTATGCTTGTGTTGATGGAGCATGGTTTGTTGCAGATTCTCCTAATGGTCCGTGGGCTGTTTGCGTGAATGTGCCTGATGAAATTTATAAAATTCCACCTGATAATCCTAATTATAACACAACTTTTGTACATGTTTATGATTATGATGATGATTATGTTAATGTAGGATATACTGCCGGTTATTTAGGGTCATTTGTTCTAGGAGGATGTTTAGTGTTTGGAACTGGCTATGCGTATCATTGTTGGGCCAGGGACAGATGGTGTCCTCGTCCGATTACTTACGGATGCAGATTTAGATATAATCATTACAGCAATAAATGGCATTGTTATGACAGGTATCGTTTGGGAAATGGCAGGTATGTAGCTTGGAACAACAGACCTAATCCTTTGAGAAATCAGATTCCGCCTAGGGCTCGCGGAACTTATCGTGGGGGTAATAGTTTTGCTAACGCCCGCAGAACTTATTCCGGAAGTAAATTAGCATTAACCGGATTAGGTGTAGGAGCTGCAACCGTTGCTGCAAGAAAAAGACTAGGTAGGGTTAATCATAGTAAACCTAATAATGTATATGTTGATAAGAAAGGGAATATCTACAGACATACATTAAATGGATGGCAGAAAAGAGAGAAAGGGAAATGGGCAAAGAGAGGTTCTGGCGGACCTGGGCTTCGTCGTGATGCTCTGAATAAAGTTAGAAGTGGTGATAGTGCCGCAAGAAGAAAACTTCAGGATGGCGTTAAACGCAAAGATTTGAGCGGTCTGAAGAGAAAGGCAGTTTCAAAAGCTAGGGAAACAGATAATGCAACCCGTCGGAAGCTGCAGGATGCTGTCAAAAGAAATAATCTTAATTTAGGTAAAAATAAATTAAATACAAAGAAAAGATTAAATGATAGTGCAGCTCGTAGAAAACTTCAGGATAGGGCAGCAAGGGCAAAAAGAAATAAATCGTATTCTGGAAGTAGTTTGAATCGAGCTTATCATGCAAGACAACGCGGTAATTATCGTGTAAGACGCTCTTCTGTTTCCCGCCGTTCTTCATATCATCGTCCTACTCGTTCCCGCCGCTCAGGAGGAGTTAGAAGGAGCAGTGGTAGAAGAGGAGGAGGCAGACGCGGTGGAGGCAGACGCGGTGGAGGTGGTAGAAGACGCTGATTTATTTTATAAATCACCCCCCGCTTTTTCGGTGTGTGTTGTTGAAGTAAGCTTTTAATGCTCCGGATCGTCTTAATAGATGCTAAGGAGCATATTAACCATATTTAAAAAAATTAAAAATTTGGAGCTATATGTCGGTTTTTCAGGATTGGACAGTTTTTTTACTTGCCTTGCTTGGTGTTCCAGTGTTTTTCTTCATACTATACAAGATTAAGAAATGGAATGCAGATAAAGTAATGTCGCGTCCTTTCCCTGAAAAATGGGAGGATATCTTAATCAAAAATTTTGTAATTTATAAACATCTGTCCCACACTAATAAGAAAAAACTTCAGCAATTAGTGCTGCTTTTTTTAGAACAGAAAGATTTTGAAGGGTGCGGTGGTTTAGAAATTAATGATGAAATTCGCGTTACGATAGCAGCGGAAGCAGTTTTTTTGTTATTGAGTCGTGATGTATTTGAACCATTTCCAAACCTGAAAACTGTTCTTGTTTATCCTCATGCTTATGTTGCTTCAGGAAAGCAGAGTATTGCTTCAGGCGGGATTGCAGTTGAGGATGTTCCAAGTGCAAGACTTGGCGAATCGTGGCAGTATGGAGATGTCGTTGTTGCGTGGGATCATGCAAAGAGAGGGGGGCGTAATATCGATGACGGGCATAATGTTGTATTTCATGAGTTTAGTCATCAGCTTGATCAGGAAAATGGATATTCTGATGGTGCGCCTCCGATGCCGGCAAGTGCCCATAAAACCTGGGCAATGGTTTTAGGTTGTGAATATAAAGAATTAGTGGAAAAAACTCAAAAGCATATCAAAGATGTAATAGATGCATACGGCAGTGTTAATGCAGCTGAATTTTTTGCAGTTTCAACGGAAGCTTTTTTTGAAAAGCCCATTCAGTTGAAAAACTCTCATCCGGCACTTTTTGAAGAGTTGAGGAAGTATTATCATATTGACCCTTTAAGCTGGGAAGTTAATAAAGTTTAAAATAGTTATCAAACAAAAGAATGGAATATTTGTATTAAAGATATATTTGTAAGGAAGAAAAGATGGATTTAAAGCCGGAAATTAACTGGCGAGAAATAATATATCGCGGTATTGAATCAGAGGAACTTGATTATAAAGCTGCTCAGAACTGGTCAAAACTTTCTGCTTCCGGGAAAGCTAAGTTTGTCCGGCACTGTCTTGCTATGGCAAATACCAAAGGTGGTTATGTGGTAGTCGGAGTAGGTGAGGATAATACTGGTAAACCTGCTTTGTATACAGGTATTTCCGATGAATATGCAAGAAGTTTTGATCCAACTTCAGTCGGCAATTATATCAATAAATATGCTGATCCGCAAATTAATTTTGTTGTTGAACGCCCAGAGGTTGACGGTAAACAATTTGTTATTTTTGTTATTAAGCGTTTTGATGATCTGCCGCATGTCTGTACACAAAGTTGCGAACATGAACTGTTACAGGGTGTTTTTTACATCAGGACAAAGGATGCGTCAAGCAGGCCTGCATTTCGTTCTACGGAAATTCATCAGATAATAAGGCGTGCATTACGCAATCAGCGTGAACTTTTAGGGAAAATGATTCGTGGAATTCTTTATGAAGAAAAAACTTTTGCACAGCATTTAGAAAGTGCACCTTATTTCAGAGAGCAACTTTATCATTCAAGGGATTTTTTCAAAGCAAGACGGCGCGATGATAATAATTCATTGTACTTTGATTTTCAGATTATGCCTGCTGTCTTTATTGAAAATAGATTTACTCTTTCAGAATTAAAGAGAGCTGCTGAAAATTCTCTTTTTCCCAATGCTTCCGGTGCTTTTATAAGTTTGTCTGATTTTGATGAATTTTATTCAACAAATACAGCTCTGCGTTGTTTGCCGGAGGGAAAATTAAAGTTATGCCAGCTTTTTCAGAGTGGCTTATTTCATTATATTTCATTTATCGGAAATGAAAAAAAAATATCATATTCCCAATTTTTTTCTCTGATTGCGGAAGCATTTTTTTTCATAAGCAGATTTTATGACGAATTGGCGCTTGATGATGATTCTCTGACAATTTCTCTTCAAATCGGAAATGCAGAAAATGCTGTCTTGACTCAGGCTCCTGCTGAACAGAAAGACCGTTTAACCGATTATATGTGCAGGATTCCAAAAGTGAAGTATAAGATGGTTAGAAGTGTGCCGAATTTAATTAGCGGATATGCAGATCATGCGGCACGCACATTTATTGGAATCTGTGAGCGTTTTAACATGCCGGACGGCAGACATCCTGAATTGGCTGAAAAAATTATTTCATATACAGATAGCTGATAATAATTCTTTTTCCCGTATATCTGATGGTCATGAAGTATATTTTTGAAATTAATTTATGACTGTTTAATCTAATGAGCCTGGCTTTAATTTAAAAACAAAGACCTTTGCTCCGTATTCTTCAATATCGCTCCAGTCAATATTAATAATATCTATAGAACCGTTCATTATAAATTCCAGCTCTTTGCCGGTACGGAGGTCTTTTACAGATTCAATTTCAACCCAGTCGTGTTGAACTCTAAGCACTTCAGTATCCCAGATATTTGGAGGATCTGTAACTAACAGATATGATGTTTCAGGATTTTCATTAGAAACTGTTAATGCTCCGAATGCGTTACTGTTCAGCCATCCCGCCTGTATTGGATAGCATTCTCCGCCTGTTGTATTATAAATTGCTGGAGATGCCCATTGCATAAACCGTTCCATTGCGTCAAGCATTGGTTCAAATTCAGGAGGAGGAGTCCCGTCAAGTCTTGGTCCTAGCCCCATTGTGTAATTCCATTTTCTTCGGATCCCGAGTGAGCATATCATCTCTTTTATCCAGAATGTCGGGGACTGTGTATATTTGTTTTGAATAGTATCGCCGGTATCCCACCAGTTCCCGCAAGTTGGGATATCTTCTACATAATCTTTTCTTGGCACAAGCTGGTCATCGCGGAAATCAAGATATGGTTTCATTGCTGCTGATGGTCTGTTGTATTGAGGTTCAGGCTCAGTTGCTAGAAACTCTATTGCGCAAATATCAGCCGGTATATCAAACAGGAAGAAATTTGTGTGATTATTCCCTGTAAGAATTGCATTTGGGAAGTTATTTTTCATCGGGAGCCAGGAGGAGAATCCGTCAAGCCAGAATCCGTCTATTGAATTTTCTCCGTACCTTTCTTTCAATTCCAGCATAAATTCATTGCAGATTTCTGTCCATAGGGGTTCGTCATTGTTTTCGTGAGTCCAGTCTGGTGGGATATCAAGATATTCACCTGATTTATTGTAGTAATGGGTTGTCATTGAAGAAAAGTATGCAATAAACTTTAAATCATTGTTGTGGGCTTCTTCTAAAAGAGCTCCGAGGTAATCTTTATTGGCTTTATTTTTAAACCATTTCATTTTTGTTGGATAGATAATAAAATATTTATCATAAGGATGAAATACTGTAAATATAATATATTTTGCCCCTACTTTTTTTGTGGTTGCCACAATATTTTTTGCCAGCTCTTCCGGTGATGGAGCCGCGTTTTCAAAATCTTTGACAGAAGAGAATTTAAAAGGAGTATTGTGCTCATCACTTGCGAATCCGCCACCTGTGAATAACCCCCAATGATAGAACATTCCGAACCTAGACGGAAGATACCAGCTGTTGACCGGATGATTTTTTTTAAACCTTTCCATAAAATTTTGCCTTTCACCCTTTATCCCCGACTACGGGTTTAATAATTTCTTGCAGAAAAATATTTTAAGTGGAGCTTTTTAAGATAGTTTTGTCAAAAATAATATAGAACTCCGCTGAAGTAAATATATAACAAAAATTGAAATATCAAAAAGATAAAATTAAAAAAATCAAAGTATATGGGAATATTTATATATATTTTTGTTGATTTTTATGTAGTTTTAATAATTTTTAATGTTTTGGTGTAGTAATGTTTCGCGTGGTGGTTATATTAAATTCAGTACATTGTAAATATTGAAATTAGAAAAAATAGGATGGTTATATGTATAAAAGTTTGTTTTTGTCTATTTTTAGTTTATTTGTTGCAAGTACTCTATATAGCATTGAAGATAACAGCGATGCTAAAGCTTTTCTTTATGAGGTCAGAATGCATAAAGGTCCGGGAACCTGGGCTGATATGCAGGGTGAAGCTGTTCATAAACGCCGTGGAAGTGAATTAAAAAAAACTTCAATACATTTTGCAATCCGTTTTACTCCAAGGCTGGTATTTGCTAAACTTCTCGCCGGTGAAAAGGAAGGGTATACAATTGGGTTATTTACTTCTCCGGATGCAGAACGGAAGGTATCGGTAATTCCATTATTTAAAGAGACAAAAGAAAAACCGTCCATATTAAAATATTACGGCATCAGACCTGAAGATTTAACGATGTCATTTTTATATTGGGATTTTGAGAAAGAGCTGGATGGAGAAAGAGTGTCTATGCAGTCTTGTCGGGTTTTCCGTCTGAAATCTTCCGAAAAGAAAGAAGAGGTCACAGTATATATAAGCGAAAAATATTTATTTCCGTTGAAAGTTGAATGGACTCGTATTGGAGAAAAAGAATATTATAGAAATCTGACAGTATCTTCATTTAAGAAAGTTAACGGTCTTTGGTTGATTGACGGTATTGTTCTTTCAGGGCCTGGTTGGAGAACTAAAATAACCTTTGATAAATGCAAAGCTGGTACAGTCAATGAAGGAATAATCAAGGGGCTTTTTGATTTTGGTCCGGATGCTAAAGAATAATAAACTTAACATTGGTGAAAATTTAGATGCCAGGTAATGATTATAAAAAATTTACATTGATTGAACTTTTGCTTGTCATGGTTGTGATTACTGTACTAACAGGTTTACTTGTTCCAGTTTTAAGCACTGCAAGAAATCAGGCAAGAAAAGTACAATGCATAAATAATATGCGTCAGATAGGTATTGCGATTGCTGCGTATAGTTGTAATTTTGACAATAAATTTCCTCCTTGGATTTCCTCTTTAAATTCAAGTTATTTGTCTAATTTGGGTGTTTATCACTGTCCATTTGACAGAAATCCATCATCCCGTCTGCCGGAGTTATGGCTTTCTCATAATGAAGGAAAATATTCTGAAGCGTATGATAGACCTAAACCATCTGGATTTATATATCCTGGTGGTAATAAAAGGTGGAATTCAAAGATAACAAGAGTCAGTTATTTTTATGAATTTTCAGATTCTGTATGTACGCTACTTCAGACTAAGCGGAACAATGTGTCCTGGAATATGTTTAAAGTTGACGCATTGAAACATGGAGTTAACCCATATTCTAAAGAGTCATACAGAAAAGATATGAGTCATTTTCCTGTTTTGAGGTGTTTTTGGCATTTGAAATATGGTAAAGAAGAACCTGTTATTAATGTATCACCTGAAGGGAATTGTTTTTATAGTACAACTGAATGGGAAAAGAAAACCTGGTGAAAGGAGTTTTTGTTATGAGGCAATTAGTAGTTATTAGTATTTTGGGATTATTTACGGCTATAAATGCAGGGACAATAATGTTTAAAGACGGGAATAGTATTTCCGGAGTAAAGCTTTTGAGTATTATTGACGGAAGAATAAATATTCAGAAAGGCAAGGAGAAGAAGTCATATAATCTTAAAAAGATTAAATCGTATTATACTACAGATATTTCAGAGAAGAATTCCGAAAAACTAGATAATTTAAAATATGATGAATACAAGGTGAGTGTAGATGATGTAAAGTTAAAAAACAGAAATAAAAAAAAAGATAAATTAGGAGTTAATTGCGAGATTGAATACTCAATTCATCCGACAGATAAAGATAAACCTATAAAACGACCTTATTTTTATTTATTTGTTTTGGTGAAAAAGAAAAAATCTTCATCTCAGGTTTTAAGGTTCTGTCTTCCACGGGAAGCTGAACCTAAAGGTAAATTATACGATGAGGCTGCTATTATAAAAAAACTTACCTTAGCAGACCGCAGTCGGTTTAATAAAAATCAGAAAAAACTCAGTGGCGGAATGAATGGCAGGAAAAAGATTTTTCATTTAAATAACATTAAATTGAAAAATATTGTTGCATGGCACCTGGAAGTTTGGGGTAATTCCGGTAAATGTGTATCAAAAAGTGGAAAACCTGAATCATTGGGTGGGACTCTTTTTTCAGGTGCTTCAAAAGGGAAATGGTGGTTGAATCCAAAATATTATAGCAAGTAGAAAGTGGGTCTGAGCGGAACATTTACTCGAAAGTTATAACCTATAATTGTTATATAAAAGTGTTCCTCTCTTTTTTCATATTACAAATATTACATGATGAATAAATAAATTCAACTCATCATCAGATTGATATGATATTTAAACCTTTAGAATGACCCCGGAGGCATTACCGGATGTGTTTTATTCAGCCATTCAGTTATAGCATTTTTCATTTCTTTTACTATTTCAGGATGTGCCCCTGCTATATTATTCATTTCATAAGGATCATCTTCCAAATCAAATAGCAGGTCACTATTTTCTGAAACGATATAATGATATTTACCTTTACTGTCAATCGCTGTCTGAGCTCCGTATATTTCAGAGAATGCAAATTTTCTTTCTATTTTATTTTGAGTTCCAGTAAGAATAGGCAGCAGGGATTTTCCGTTTTTTGCAGCAGTTTCAGGATTATTCACACCTGCTATATCAAAAATTGTCGGAACCAGGTCAAGTAATTCAACAGGGGTGTTGTAAACATGATTTGTAAGGAAATGACCAGGAGCGGAAACGGTGAGAGATACTCTCAGCGGTTCAATAAAAAGAGAACCTTTGTGTATTCTGCCGTGATTTCCCATAAAAATTGAGTGATCCGAAAAGAAAAATACGGCTGTATTATCCGATAAACCGTTTGCTTCAAGTGCATCCAGAATCTTTCCGATTTGAGCATCAAAAAAAGCAATATTTGCAGCTTCTCCTATTCGCATTTTTTTTAATTCTTCTCCAGTAGGAGCATCCCAGTTATCTTTTATAAGCGGTTCAGGTACATGGTATGGAAAAGAGTCGGTCGGAGGGGGAGGGATATCAAGTTTTTCTGCAATATCATACCATCTTTCCGATGCGTCATAAGGGGCATGAGGAAGAGAAAATGCAACCCATAGAAAAAATGGGTTTGTGTTGTTCTGTTGAGAATTCAACCAGTTAACTGTTCTAGTTGCGGTAAAACCGTCCGGAGAATCAATATCATCAGTCATAGAAGAAATTTTGCCATATCCGTTATTATCTTCAAGGAACTGTTCATATTTCCCGCGTTTTATAAGGTTTTGAACAAAAGGATAATGCTTAATATCTTTTCCGTCAGATAATTCTTTCCATAAAGAGAATCGTTCAGGTACGAATTCGGTATGATCAAAGTTATAATATTTCAATGCTTCAACTCTACCTGCATCAGGATCTTCGGCGGGCGGTCTGAAGTGAGATTTGCCTATATATGCAGTTTTATAATTTTGTTTTTTTAAAACATGAGGAAATGTCCATTGATCTTCAGGCATACATCTCATCTGGCAGTTTCGGTAGAAGCCCAGGTTATGAGTGTATGAATTGGAAAGGAGGGAATTTCTAGATGGTCCGCACATTGGTCCCTGGCATATTGAATTTGAAAAAAACACACCTTTTTCTGCGAGCTTATCCAAGTTTGGGGTAAATCCAAATCCATCTCCCCGTTTATTCAGAAAAGTCTGAACAATGTCATCAGCTTCAATCCATAATATGTTTAGGCGTTTATTATCCTGTTTCATAAAATATTTCTCAAGTTGTTAGTTGAATGCTTTTTCTATTTCTTCAAGATTTTACATCAGAAAGAAGATGAATCAAGTTTTTTTAAAAAAAAATCCGGAATCTATAAAAATAGTTCCGGATTTTTACAACAATGTTAAATTATTATTTAACAAATGTTAAAAATATTAATAGAAGCGACGGGCAGGTCTTTCTTCTCTTGGGCGTGCTTCGTTTACGCGAAGTTTTCTGCCTTCAATTTCTTTATTGTTCAATTCATTGATTGCTGTGTTAGCTTCATCATTATTCGGCATTTCAACAAAACCAAATCCTTTTGAACGACCTGTGTCACGGTCAGATATTACTTTCGCGCTTGAAACCTCACCAAATTCTGAAAAGATTTCTTCTAAGTTACTGCTTGTATTTGAGTATGAAAGGTTGCCTACATAAATATTCATTTTTTATTCTCCAAATTGGATTAATTAATTTTAAAGTCAATGTTTCAGTAAATTAATGCTACACCTTTTCAGGTATTCAGGCAATGCAGCTCTGAAACTAATTGCTAATATATTCACAATAAAATGATAAAAGTAAGTGAAATAGAATCAACCTGTGAGGAAAACGAAGAATATTGAATAAGATCAAAACTGTAAGCAATCCCTGTAGCAAAAACAATAACACTCAGCGAATAACATTTTTATGAATATTTCAGCTTAAAAAAGCCCGAAATGTCAAAAAACTATTCTCTATAAACTTCCTCCATGGCTTCTTGCAGCCCCAAATATATCCTAACTCAAATGACCGCGCTCTTTTTTACAATTGACGAATGACGCAGATCTTACAAACAACTACAATATCTATGATTTTTTATTTGTCAAGTAAAATAATGTTATTTTTTTATGAATTTCTTTCAGATTATATTAAGATGATATCTTAAAGAGGTAAGATGAACTGTTTTATGTAGTTAAGAGTATGTGTTTTAAAGTTTGTAATTTTAGAAATTGAGCATATCTTTTCTTATATAAAAGAATAATTGTAGCTCACTGTTTGATAAATAAAGGTTATAAAATGGGAAAATTCAGAATAAATGGCGGAAAAGTACTTAATGGGACTTTATCAGTTAGCGGTAATAAGAATGCTGTGCTTCCTATGATTGCAGCGGCATTACTGACAGATGAAGTTGTTACAATTAAGAATGTGCCTGATATATTGGATGTCGCAAATATGTTAGAGGCTGCGTCTTTTTTAGGTGTTGAAATATCAAGAGATAAATCATCCTTAGTATTGAATGCATCAAACATTCGAGATAATTCTATTCCGAAACATTTGTGTGACCGGACGAGAACTTCATTGCTTTTTACTGGACCATTATTGATGCGTACAGGAGGAGCATCACTATGGCCTCCAGGCGGGGATGTAATAGGAAGGAGAAGGCTTGATTCACATTTTTATGGTTTAACAACTATGGGTGCACGCCTTCTTTCAGAAAATTACCCTTATGTATTCAAATCAGAACGAATTGTTGGAAAAGATTTATTTCTTGATGAAGCGAGTGTGACAGCAACGGAACATATAATGATGACTGCCACTTTAGCTGACGGGACTACTTATATCAGGAATGCCGCCGCAGAACCGCATGTACAGGATTTAGCTCACTTTTTAAACTCAATGGGTGCTGATATTCGTGGTATTGGAACTAATACTCTAGAAATACATGGAGTAGAAAAGCTAAAAGGGACAACTTATACTGTTTGTGAAGATCATATTGAAGCAGGTAGTTTTCTTGCAATGGCGGCAGCTACAGGTGGGGGTGTTACCTTAAAAGGGATTTCTCCAAAATATTTCTGGATGACGAGGAGGGTTTTTGAAAAATTTGGTATTCATTTTGAGTTAAAAGATAATGCTTTAATTATGCCCTCAGGACAGGAGTTGGTTATTAAGCCTGATTTGTCAAATGCAATTCCGGTGATTTCAGATGGGCCGTGGCCACAATATCCTTCTGATATGATGAGTTGTACGATCGTTATGGCTACCCGTACACGCGGAAATGTACTTTTTTTCGAAAAAATGTTTGAGAGTAGAATTTATTTTGTTGATAATCTTATTCGTATGGGAGCAAATGCAATAGTATGTGATCCTCACAGAGTTGTGATTTCAGGACCAACGCAATTGCGTCCTACTGAGATGTCAAGTCCGGATATCAGAGCAGGAATGGCGTTGCTTATTGCCGCGTTATGTGCTAAGGGAACAAGTATAATTCATCATGCTGATGTTATTAAGCGCGGGTATGAAGCTGTGGAGGAAAAAATTTCTGCCTTAGGTGGTGATATTGAAAGTTTTTAATTGATTTTAAATACAGTTGGAAGATATATTTTCAATAAATATATCTTCCGGTGAATTGAACCTAATTCTGTTCGATTGCTCCTGAGCTACCTGTATAGAGTTTTAAAGGTTCATTTAATTCAATTTTAACAACGGTACCATGTCCTACTTTTAGATTTTCAGGAGTATTTATAAAAAGTACTCCAGGTACATTCAGCCATGGAGCACCGCCAATTCTTTCATAATTCAAACTTTCACCCGTAGCTAAAAGAGATATTTGTTTAGGTGTATTAATTAAACCTTTAAATAAAATTCCGTTTACAGGTTTGTCAAATACAAAAAGGTAAAGATATTTTTTATCTTTGCTTATGGTGCACGGAGCGGAATAGTGTAATCGTGATGGTCCAGGATTAGTATTAAATATGGCTTCTTCGTATGTCTGATTCCATTTTCCCATCCCTTTTAAAATGTTAACTTGTTCTTTTCTTATTGTCCCATCTGGTTTTGGTCCAATGTTTAATAAAAAATTTCCACCCATGGAAACGCATTCAATAAATATTCTTATTAATTGTGATAGGCTTTTATGTTTTGTATCATTTTCCATATACCCCCAGGCAGAATTCATTGTCATGCAAAGTTCCCAGGGCTCTTCAGGCGGAGTTATCGGTATGCCTTGTTCAGGTGTTTTATAATCACCAAATCCTTTCATTCTTGAGTTCAGCGTTACATTTGGCAGCCAAGTTTTTAATAATTTTCTAAACTTTTTCATATTCCAGTCATCATCAGATGCATCCCATTCTCCATCAAACCAAAATAAATCAGGTTTGTAATTTTTAGATAATTCTTCCAGCTGATCCTGATCAAATTTAATGAAATTTTTCCACTTTTTCAAGTTTTCAGGAGTGTGTCTTTTAGATTCTGTGTCATCACATCTCCATTTTGCCAAAGAAGCGTAGTCTTCATTTGACCAGTCCAGCCAGGAATAGTATAGCCCCGGATGTATTCCGGCTTTCCTCATAGCTTCAACAAACGGTGCGACCAAATCCCTTTTTGCAGGTGTTTTTGTCACTACGCTTAATTTCTCTCCATTTGTTAAAACCTTTGTATCCCATAACGCGACACCATCGTGATGTTTTGATGTTAGTACAGCGTATCTTGCTCCTGATTCTTTAAATAATTCAGCCCATTTTTCAGGGTTGTATTCAGATGCTGTAAATCCCTCTGTTTGTTTAATGTATTCATCGTATGTCAGCTGTTTGTTGAAAATAGGCCAGGATGCTCCTGTGCTGTTCACAGAATAAATGCCCCAGTGAATAAATATTCCTAATTTTGCATCTTTAAACCATTGGGCTGCTCCTTTTTCCTGGGGTAGGGATACTTTATTTCCATTAGTGCAGGATGCTGAATATAAAACTCCCGGGAGTAATGTGGGAAGTAAAATTCTTTTTTTCATAAAAATACCTTTATTTATTTTTTCTTAATCTTGCTATTGTAGAATGGTATCGTTTTTTATAAAATCTTCAAGGAATTTATATGAAAGTTTTCTGGGATTTAACAAAAATAATAATAGTGTAATAAAAAAATAGCTCAAGTTCAACTTGAGCTATTTATAAAACCGAAATCTAAAATTTTAAATTAGTTTAATAGACTTTCATTGTCTATTCTAACAAAGAAACCGCGAACCCAGCGTGAGTATGTACTTCTTTTTCCGTTGCTTGGGACAAAGTTGTTTCCCTTGGGGGGAGTTATTCCAGCAAATGGGGGCATTGGAGAGAAAAGAAAATCTCCATGTCCATCAAGAAATGCGTAATTAGATCCTGATTTGTCCCAATGGCAGAATGCTCCTCTTTGATTCCAATGTTCTTGTGGGTCCATTACTTGACTCATCGTGTCCGTAATTTCATTCTTTAAGCTGTTTGTGTTTCTCTCTTCAATGCATATAAACACATCCGCAACACCCTTGTTTGTTCCAACCGGTTGCGCTCCTACTTCCCAAGCATTTGTGCCACCCTTATCCCATAGCGGTTCGAGGTTGGCATTACATGTTTCATATACGGGTAGTCCAGCAGCAGGGGTACTCTTTATTCCATCGCTACCCCTTCCAGGGACTACATAAGCTCTTTTATAAAATTCTGAATCGTCCGAGGGGCACTGGTATACATCAGCGTTTTTTGCATTGCCATTTTTATCTTCTCCGAAAATTTTATTAGGGATAGAAAATTTATCAGATGGCATACATGGTAGTTGATCACTATTCATCGCAACATAATTCAAAGTTGCAATGGTAATTTGTTTCATATTATTTAAACAGGAAATCTTGCGTGCTGAATCCCTTGCTTTTTTTAATGCCGGAAGCAATAATGCTGCCAGAATCCCTATGATTGCAATCACAATCAATAGTTCAATCAGGGTGAATTTTTTTCTTTTCATTTTTCAACTCCTTATATATCTTATATTTTATAATTAAACTTAAATGGAACAATCTAGAACATTTTATAGACTAATCCGATTATTATTACATTTCTGTGCTATAATATAAATATGATATTCACTTTTTAGAATGAAGGACTCACTTCAAAAATATGAACACACCTATTCTTTAATATATATACACTAAAAACGACAGAATTTGAATGGCAGAAGTTAACTTAATCATTACTTATGTTAACTTTTTCTCTTTTTTAGTACTATATTGTATGAAATTTGGATATTTTTAAGATTTAAAAATTGGAAAAAGCGGGAAATAAATATTTAGGAATATCATTTATCGGATGTTGAAAATAAATTTTGTAATTTGAAAATAGATACATGAGGGATATATTTAGAGATTAAGAAACTAAAACTACAATCGGGATGAAAATAAAGAGATGGCAAAAGAAGCTGATAGTTCTAAGGAAACAGAATATGAAGAGTATACTGGACACAGAGAGCGATTAAAAGTTAAATTTTTAAAATGTTCAGAAGCTTTGGCTGACTATGAGTTGTTGGAACTTTTACTTACATATTCTATTCCAAGGCGAGATGTTAAACCTTATGCTAAGAATCTTTTGAAAAGGTTTGGATCGTTGGAGCATGTTTTGAATTCTAATTATGATGAACTTACAGAATTAAAAGGTATTGGTGTGAATACAGGAGTGCTGTTGTCTTTAGTTAAGGAGTTATTTTCCAGGTGTTTATATGAACAACTGCAGGAACGCGATATTCTAAATTCTCCAGATGCTGTTATTGATTTTGTTAGAAGCAAAGTTGGTTTTTCATTAAATGAAATATTTATGATTTTATATTTAAATTCCAGAAACCATATAGTTGGTTATGAAATAGTTAGTGAGGGGACAACTGATAGTGTGGTTGTCTATCCCAGGGTGGTTGTCAAGCAGGTTTTAAAATATAATGCGACAGGTATAATTGCGGTGCATAATCATCCTAGCGGGGAGTGTGAGCCATCTGCAAATGATTTAAATATTACACGGATTCTGAAAGAAGCACTTTTCCCGCTTGATGTAAGATTTATGGATCATATTATCATAAGTGGGGGTGATTCGTTTAGTTTTCAAACTGAAGGATTATTATAAAGAGAGGAGTTGATTATGAATGAAAATAAATTATCTACTGCGTGTGTGCAGATATATACGGGAGATGGCAAAGGAAAGACGACGGCAGCATTGGGTTGTGCGTTGAGGATGCTCGGGATTGGTGGTCATGTTATGTTTGGACAGTTTATCAAAGGTAGAATATTATCATCTGAATTTAAAATATTAAATGAATATTCAGATAGGTTTCGATACAAAAGTTTCGGGCGTGGTCGTTTTATCAAAGGAAAACCTTCCGAAGAAGATTTAAAATTGGCTTCAGAAGGATTAAAAGAGTGTAAAAAGATTGTTCAGTCAACTGAATATGATTTGATTGTTCTTGATGAACTTAACGGGGCTATAGGCTGTGGATTGTTTTCAGTAGATGAAATAGTAGAGTTTATAAATTTCTACAAACGGGAGACAAAAGATTCGGGCAGATGTACTGAGCTAATCATTACCGGACGCAATGCGCCTGCTCAACTTATAGAGATTGCGGATCTGGTATCTGAAATAAAATGTGTTAAACATTATTTTCAGTCGGGAGTATCTGCTAGAGCCGGAATTGAAATGTAATTGTATTTATGATGCGTTTGAGATGATAAGAATTTGGTTGAAATCAGAGGAATATGATATATCTTTACAAACTGATTATTATTTATTTTTAGTTTACAAGAATAATTTTTTGCGTTATAGAGTATTTTTTATTTTAGGAGTTGTTGAATGGAATTAAAGCAGGGAACTTTTCTGGATGATGTAATTACTACATTGCGCATTGAATCTGAAATAAATGGAAAGGTGAATATCTCACAGGAAGTTTTAAAAGAATTTTTTGCTCAGACTTCTTTGCCTGAATCAAAATTATTGTTTCAGCAGGCGGAGCAACAACTTCATTCGCAAAAAGAGATTTCCTCTCATATCTCTTCAGACCTCGGGGGATCTGGCGCTATTTCTCAAACAGTGGATTTTTCCGAAATGAATCTGAAAGAGTTGGAAAACTTTACTTTACAATGTCGGAAATGTGCGTTATGTCAAAGAAGAAATAAGGTTGTTTTCGGGCAGGGCAGTCAGGATGCTGATTTGATGTTTATCGGAGAAGGCCCGGGGCGAGATGAGGATATTCAAGGAATTCCGTTTGTCGGGGAGGCAGGTCAACTTCTTACAAAAATGATAAATGCTATGCAGTTCAGTCGTTCGGATGTATATATTTCAAATATTGTAAAATGTCGCCCGCCTAATAATCGCAATCCGGAAGAAGATGAAGCTGTGAAGTGTATTCCCATATTAAAGCGTCAGATAGAATTAATAAAACCTCAGGTGATTGTGTTGCTCGGGGCTGTTCCTTTAAAATATATGCTTGGGAAAACTGGTATAACGAGGCTTAGAGGGCACTGGTTTTCCTATAATGGAATAAAGGTTATGCCGACTTTTCATCCTGCTTATCTGCTTCGTTCACCTGCAGCTAAAAAAGATGTATGGGTGGATTTGCAAAAGGTTATGCATATATTCAATAAAACTTATAAACCAGCCTAAAAATAAAAATTTTTATAAAAAATTTGATTTTGAATTATTTTCATAGTATTATTAAGTTGTGGGACTTTACTGATTTTGAGTTTTTATAGGCTTTTGTGCAGGTTTATTTCCACCGTTTTATCATCAAAAATCATTAAAAAGAGAGATATTTTTAGGAGGTTTAAGTGAAAAAAGTAATCTTTGTCTTTGCATTGTTGTTTTTCGTTATGCTTTTAAATGCACAGGCTCCTCAGGAGCTTTTGAAAGAAAAAGTGATTTTTGAAAAAGTGATTGTAGAAGAGGTTCCTTCTTTACCTAAAATGTGGTGGATTGCACCATTTGCCTCTATTCTTGCATTGGTTTTTGCCTCATTCTTTTATAGGAAGATGATGCTTTCGAGTGAGGGGAATGACAAAATGAAAGAGATTGCTCAGTATGTGAGAGAGGGAGCAATGGCATATCTTGTACGGCAATATAAAGTTGTTGCCGTTGTTTTTCTTGTTCTTTTGTGTCTTTTTGCCGTTCTCGCCTTTTTCGGTATACAAAATCCGTTTGTACCTATTGCTTTTCTTTCAGGAGGATTTTTTTCAGGGCTTTGTGGTTATATTGGTATGAAGACCGCAACGAATGCTTCAGCAAGAACAGCAAATGCAGCGCAAAAAAGTTTAAATCAGGGATTGATTGTGGCGTTTCGTTCTGGGGCGGTAATGGGATTGGTTGTTGTTGGTTTAGGCTTACTTGACATTTGTATTTGGTATTATATTCTTGATGCGATAGTGTATACGCCGGAGCACATGGCAAATGGATGGTACCTTTTTGGTAATAAAGGAATTGTATTGGTTCCTGAAGGATGTACTGGAATTGAGAAAATGGTACGAATTACTACTACTATGATAACTTTTGGTATGGGGGCATCTACACAGGCGCTGTTTGCTAGAGTCGGAGGAGGTATTTATACTAAAGCGGCAGATGTCGGAGCTGACTTAGTTGGTAAAGTTGAGGCGGGTATTCCTGAAGATGATCCGAGAAATCCGGCTACTATAGCAGACAATGTCGGGGATAATGTGGGGGATGTTGCCGGAATGGGGGCGGATTTATATGAATCTTATTGCGGTTCAATTTTAGCTACAGCTGCGTTAGGTGCTGCGGTAGGTGCGGGGAAAAATGATTTGAATTTAACAGTTCATTTAATAACTGCTCCGATGATAGTTGCAGGTATTGGAACATTATTATCAATTATTGGTTTATTTTTGGTCAGAACGAAAGAAAATGCGAGTCAGAAGCAATTGTTAAGAGCTTTACTGATTGGGACTTTGGGAAGTTCTGTTTTAATTATTTTTGTAGTTGCGGGTCTTGCTCAGTGGACTGATTTTGTTTCCTGGAGGATTTTCGGGTCAGTTATTTCCGGTTTGATTGCAGGTGTTTTAATAGGACAGGCAACAGAATATTACACTTCAGACGAATATAGTCCGACTAGAGGGATAGCGGATCAGGCGGAAATGGGTGCGGCTACAACGATTATTGACGGTCTGGCAACTGGCATGTATTCGGCGGGAGCTCCTGTTATTACAATTGTAATTGGAATTTTGGCTGCTTTCGGATTTGCCGGGGGTTTTTCTGATCCTTCAATGGGATTATATGGAATTGGATTTGCTGCGGTTGGAATGCTGGCAACATTAGGAATAACATTGGCTACTGATGCGTATGGGCCTATTGCAGATAATGCAGGAGGTAATGCTGAAATGGCTGGATTGCCGGAAGAGGTCAGACAGAGAACTGATGCGTTGGATGCACTGGGAAATACAACCGCTGCCACCGGGAAGGGGTTTGCTATCGGGTCTGCGGCTTTGACTGCATTAGCTCTTCTTGCTGCGTATATTGAAGAAGTCAAAATATGGGTTGGGAAACTGGCTGAAAAATCAGCAGACGGGATTTTTACGGTTGGGAATATTATTTTTTCTTCAAAAACAGGTAGCCAGGTCGGATCAGATGTAGTGTATATCCCTGATGCTACGATTAAAGATTTTGTTAGTGCTTATGATTTGAATATAATGAATCCGCTTCTTTTATGCGGAATGTTTATAGGTGGAATGATGGCGTTTGTTTTTTGTGCAATGACAATGAAGGCTGTAGGTCGTGCTGCCGGAGCAATGGTTAATGAAGTACGGCGTCAGTTTAAGGAAATTCCGGGTATTATGGAGGGAACAGGTAAGCCTGACTATGCAAGGTGTGTGGATATTTCAACCGTTGGTGCTCAAAAAGAGATGTTGCTTCCTTCAATACTGGCAATTATTGTGCCTGTTGCAACGGGATTGATTTTAGGCGTTGCAGGTGTAATGGGACTTCTTGTGGGGGGACTTGTCTGTGGCTTTGTATTGGCGACAATGCTTAATAATGCCGGGGGTGCCTGGGATAATGCGAAGAAATTCATTGAAAAAGGGGCTCACGGCGGAAAAGGTTCTGATGCTCATAAAGCTGCTGTGGTAGGAGATACAGTAGGTGATCCTTGTAAAGACACTTCCGGTCCTTCTTTAAATATTCTTATTAAACTGATGACTATGGTAAGCGTTGTTTTTGCTCCGGTAATTGTCAAGTTTTCTCCAATTATTCATAAATGGCTTTTAGCGTTAGTTGGAAGCTGATTATTGTTGTGATTTTTAACAGCAGAAATAATTTTTAATCTGGGGAGAAAGAATGAAAAATCTCGTAGTCTGTTTTGATGGAACCTGGAATATGCCAGAGCAGGAGGAGAATGGAGTTGCCGCACCTACAAATGTAGTAAAATTATACAATAGTCTGGCTGATAAAAGTGCAGATGGGGACACTCAGTTAAAATATTATCATCCCGGAGTCGGTACTGAACACGATAATTTAAAGAAGCAGATGGGTGGAATGTTCGGTTATGGAATTGCTATGCATATAAAAAGTGCATATTTCTGGTTGGGGAAAAATTTTCAAAAAGATGAAGATGACCGTATTTATTTGTTCGGATTCAGCCGGGGCGCTTTTACTGTACAAAGCCTTTCAGCATTGATTAACTATAAAGGGATTCCAGATCTGAGAAGGAAAGATAGTAAATCATCCTGGGAAATTGTTGATTCAATATATGATGAATATAAGGACAGGGATTTTTCCGAACCTGCACCCTCTTCCGGTGTTCCGATTCATTTTTTAGGGCTCTGGGATATGGTTGGAGCTTTGGGAATTCCTGATACGAAGGCTATCTTAAATTTATTTGATACAGGTAATAACTGGAAATACCATGACGGAAATCTTCAGAATAATGTAAAGTATGCCAGACATGCAATGGCTGTAGACGAGTGGCGTGCAAGTTTTACCGTTTCACGATGGAATAATGCTGATGAATGCAAAATGGCAGGTATTGATGTCAAAGAATTGTGGTTTTCCGGAGTTCATAGTGATGTTGGCGGTGGATATTATGACAGTGCTTTATCTGACTGTGCCTTGGAGTGGATGATTCAGGAGGGAGAAAAATGTAATCTGGGTATTCGCGCGGAAGCGAAAGAGTTCATTAATCCTGATCCTTGTGGAGCGATGCATAATTCATTGAAAGGGATTTTTAAAAAGCTGAGGTCTAGACCGCGCAATATACCGGCAGTTGTAAGAAGTAATAAAGAAGAATTTTATTCCGGTGTTTTTGAGCGACAGAATAAATCTCCAATATCTTATCCGCCCTATCACACGACTGTAATTCTACAGCCTGGAGATGAGAAAACAGTGGAAATCTTTGCAGATAAAAGGTGGAATTATACCGGTATTTATTTGGAACAAGGTGGAGAATACTATTTTTCAGCAGAGGGCGAATGGGTTGATCTTCATGACAGTTGTGACTGGAAAGGTACAGATGACGGGAGATTGACTATTGCTGATATTACAAAAAGTGCCTCTTCTTTTCTTGGAAGCATTGAAAAATTATTTCATTCTGTTTCAGGTAATAATCAAAGTGATTTTTATCTTACCAAAAGAATAGAAGATTTTCCGTGGTTCATTCTTGTCGGGGCTGTTTGCAATGATTCCGGAAGCGTTGACTCTGTCGCCAACGATGGCAGTCCTGTTCCTCATTTTTATTTTAAAATGCCGGATTATGAACAGAATTCTTTGATTATTGATACACCAGGGTATTTATACTGTTTCCCAAATGATGTCTGGTCTCTTTATGAAAATAATCACGGCTCAATCCAGTTAACCGTAAAAAGAAAAAATGATTGAATTTTAATTTTTTTTTAAAGTATTTGAAATTTATAGCAAAATATGGATTGAATAATATGGAATATGAATTTAGTGAAAATATAGATGATAAATATGATAATCGGTCAGATGATGAACTAGATGATGAACTAGATGATGAGGATTTTGACGATGAGGACGATGAGGACGATGAACTGGATGATGAATTAGATTATGAACTAGATTATGAACTAGATGATGAATTAGATTATGAACTAGATTATGAACTAGATGATGAATTAGATGATGAATTAGATGATGAATTAGATGATGAATTAGATGATGAACTTGATGATGAATTAGATGATGAACTTGATGATGAGGATGATGAGGATGATGAGGATGATGAGGATGATGAGGATGATGAGGATGATGAGGATGATGAGGATGAGGATGATGAGGATGAGGAT
>Ga0256913_10000149_pt1 | contig 32743 bp, 27 predicted proteins | sample Axial_MatmetaG_FD_185970 | JGI IMG/M metagenome (GOLD analysis project Ga0256913, IMG submission 185970) | Deep-sea worm associated microbial mat communities from Axial Seamount, Juan de Fuca Ridge, Pacific Ocean - Axial_Mat | ecosystem: Environmental > Aquatic > Marine > Oceanic > Microbial... | reverse complement strand
TATCATTACTAAATTCATAATAACCTACAGCAGGGCAATATCGCAATGTTGTAATTCCTTTACTCACATCAACATAATCGATCACATCAAAATCACGTTGGTTATGTTGAATCCTAATATTTTTATCAAAAGTATCACCAGAATCAATATACATAGGATTTATACCTAATGTATATCGTCCTTCTTTTTCCCAGATATCTGATTCGAGAACAATTCTACATCTACTATTAAAAACATGCCCATCTATTGTCCAGGTTCCTGATTCAACAGCATCATAATGATATGATACATGTGCTTGTGGAATTTTCATAGCAAATAACCAATGCCAATACACATCTAAAGTTCTACTCCCTAGATCTTTTAAATAAGATCCCAAATGTATAGCACCAGTTCCTGAATTAGTATATACAGTATTTCTCAATCTATTATCACCTACACCACTTACAATCAATGGCGCATAAGCATAAGTACCACTCACATGATCTATACGAATACTATCTAATTCTTTAAATAACTCTTTATATCTTTTCAGATTAGTTCTTAGTGTTGTTGAATAATAGCCAGTTGTATTGTAACCATTTGTATATGGTGCGGATCCATGACTATAACCTGTAACACCATTTCTACCATGTAAAATTGTTTTATTATATCTATTACTATAATTATTCAGATAAGTATTATCTGCTGAATAAAAGTTATCATTATTATTAAAAAATGACGATAATGTGGGTACGTTATACCCTCCATGATTAGTAAAATATGTCTCCACACTAATATTTTCTACAAATTCTTTATGAGATCGAATAGCACTGTGATTATGTGTGATATATAAATAATCATTCAACTGATACACATTACCTGCGTCATAACGTATATGCCACTTATTCTTATCAATTTCAGCACCAGAAAAATCATCATATAATTCATATATCTCAGATACTGATGATATATCATCAGCTGTGGCACTATTATAATAATACCATAACTCGTTAATACCTTTATGTAAATTCAATTTTACTCTTGTAAAATTGGCATTTGGTGCATGACAATAAGGCACATCGACAATATTATATTCTTGTCCAACTATTGCTCTGTTTTTACCTGTCAAATAAATACCCGCTACATCATCATGCTCAACAAATACATCTTGTATAGTTGAAGAAACAAAACGAACATTAGAATCTGATAAATCAGATATATCCACACTAAAAGTAATAGGTAATGGATTACTGTGTGTTGTTTTTATATCTATTTTTTTACGATTTATAAATGTATGTCCATCAATAGACCAAGAACCAATTTCAACATCACCATATTCAATCTGTAAGTCTGCTTTACTCACGGGATAAAACGCCGCGTAATCATATATTGAACTTATATTAGTTCCTGTATGATTATACCCGCCATGTAACCTAATATAAATAGCATCGTAAGGTGATTCATCAAATTTAAACGAATAATTTGGTTCTTGCATCAATGCATACTTAACATGCTTTACAGTATTTCCTGCTCGATACCAATCTATAGATGATAAACCTATGCCTCTATACTCATGTTGAATCACCTTATAATCATTAGGAGTATCTCCTGTAGTTCGTCTACCATTCCAATGAACTACATGATAATGTATATTTCTATCTGACATATATAATCTACGATGTACCCTTCCACCGTCTAATCTAAATATATCATTTTCATAATTATTTCCTTTTGTTGGTATTTTATGCCTTAACAATGCACCTGTATATGGGCCCGATATCTTATCAAAAGAACTGATATATGTGCGATAATTTGTAAATGTAATTTCGCTACTATTCACACTTATACGGCTATCTGATGAATAACCAATCTTCCACTTTGATGTATTAACAGCAGTACCAGCGAAGTCATCAAATAATTTGAATACTGCATTAGCATCACTAGCATCATTAGAAGTGCCACTATTATAATAGACATAAATATGATTGTGTCCTTTTATGATATTAGCTTTTAAGAATGTCAATGTAGAATCTATCGATGGTTCATGCCAATATGGCACTAACTTATCAGTATATAAACTACCATAATTATTAGTAAATAATAATTGAAGATTACTATCCTCATCAGCTCTATAAGATAACTCATACATCAAATTTTCATTCAATGCTGTATCAACAGAAGTCATCAACATGCAATTTTCATAATGTACTGAAGTTCCTGTAATATCAGCTGATAAAGGTTCAACATGACAAATATTAAAAATTCTATCAGATGTTGACGTATTGCCTATACCATTATCAATATCTTGTCCCAGTACTGTATAAGTGATAGGCGTGTATGATAAATTCCACTTACCACTGGAATAAGGTGTGAGGTTATCATAAAAATTAAATATATCATCAATACTATAAGGATTTACTATGTCATTAAATAATAATGATTCGATAGTATCCGAAGAAATACTGGGTAATTTAACATAAATATACTCATCATTGAAGTCACTTATATCGGCAGATACAGACCCATACTTATCGGTAACATATAGAGTTGGTATTGAAGCAGGCGTACTATCATAAGCTACTATACCATTGTTATATGTTGAAAAATCATAGTCAGATACTTTTAACTTTGTTACCGTATCAGTTATTGTTGACGCACTCGGATTATATAATTTCAATTCATAAGAAGTTGGTATTGATCTTATGTCATTTAAATTATTTGACAATAATTCAGCATCTTCATTAAAATAACACCAATCAACATTTGTATATTCAGCTGGATCTGAAAAATCCATCTGTATTGATATATTATCAAAAGAAATTAACCTATTCAATTCTGAACAATATACAAAAATACCAATAGTTAATTCGTAATCACCAGTATAATTTGACAATAACTCATTAAAATAAGAATAATCACATAAACCTACTGCGTAATTATCGAGTAATTTTTTATGTAATGTATCAAGAGTTAATGTCGGCATTAAATCTGTGACGTCAACAATATTATAGTATGTATTGTCTATTGTAAATAATCTTTCTTCAAAGGTATTTGTATCTATCACCTTTATCATAGGCAAGATAGATAATAAAGAACTATCATATTCATCAGTGTATATATTATATGAACACAGACCAAAACTATTGATATTATCTACTGCTATTTTATTTATATCGAATAGCATATTATAATTTGTATTACTCTTTACTATGATTCTACTATTTACATAGACAGTTTTATCACCTAATTGACCAGTCTCTAATGTTTGTGCCCCGTCTACCAATTTTAGAAAAGTTACACCAGTATTATTAATGCAATCATCAGAAACATCTGGATCAAAAACCCAGCTTTTTGCCATATAGTTCATATATATATTCTCAATATGCGTACTATTGAATAGCGGAGTCATATGATGAATTAAAAATTGCCTATTGGAATGTCTATTTCTCCAATGTCTATATCTATAACCAGTATCACTTTCAGAATTACAATAAACAAAATGAATATCTTCTAATCTTAAATCTAATGGATCTTTGGATTTAAAAGATGGATGTGTATAGCCTACAAATTTTGTTGGATCATTAGTGGATGGACTAATACCTGCTTGTCTCCAACCTATAATATGATTAGCTATAACTACTGTATCTGTAATTGTATTTGAATAAGTTGTAGAAGCTGATAAATACTCATTTACAGATAAAGCTGAATCAACATATCCAACTTTAACGCCGAGTAAAAATTGTTTTGTTGCTAATAATGTGGCTAATTCAACATTTTTAGTAAAAGCAAAACTTCTGGCCCCATCTTTATCAATTAATTTATCTTCTAATATCAACTCATACTGCAACTCTTCATTTATATCGGATAATATGAATGAGCCTACAGTGTTATTATAATGTGTAAATTCTCCAACTAATGTATCTACAGTAAACGTCTTTATTGAAAATTGAGAATTAACAAGATCAAAATTATCAATCTGATACGTTGGTGTTTCACCATATTTTAATGACTTATGATGGCTATAGAGATACTTAGTTGGTGTAGTTGACAAAGCATGTGTATCTATATGATTAGCATATATCTTATAATATACTCTATTATCATAACGATTACCATTGTTAGTATATATATAAACATCACCATCAGTATCAATATATTCATAATCATGTCTAACATTTATTGCCGCATCATAAGCTACAATAGAAGACATAATAACATCTTCAGATAAATAGAATCTATAATCTAATCTGGATTGAGAATAATACGCACCATATAATTTTCTGTCCTGCGTTGCTTGATGATCAAATACAGCATTCCAAGCGGGATAATTATTCAAAATAATATTATATTCTTTAAAACCATTATTACTGAGATTAGGACTGTGCTCAATAATCACACCTTTAAATCTATGAAGATAGCCATAACCACACTGATTAAATCGTAACACATTATCATAATTACCATCACTACATAATGTTATTAATCCTCTATAAATATTTAACTCAGCGACAAAGTTATTTCCTGCTATTGGAATTTCAGTAAGATTATGCCATAAATTCATATTACAGTGCTTAAATTCTATAATCTTATCTGATTTTCTATATACATACGAATCATTCCAACCAGAATCACCGGCTCTATTATCAATAAGCTCGGCTCCTATCATATATACGTCAAAAAATGTATGTAGATCGGAAGTATGGCTCGTTGCGCTATCTTGAATTTCAATAAAAATATCAGAATCTTTTGTATAGTAAACAGTAGATATTTGATTAAAATTATAACCTTTATTGCGAACTCTATCATCTGTCATCGGAACATGTAATAGTTCCGATATCATATATTCATCATATCTAGCAACACCATTTAAATCTGGATAACTATTTATCGCTCTACTCTGACCAAAATAATTCATAGTAGTTCCAAATCCAGGAATATTACAAAAAGATTGGTTAGTAGCAGTAGCAGCACTATATGGAATATCCATATAGCTAAATGATATGATATTATCAGTAGGAATTAAAAATTTTGGACATCGAACATATAATCTATTAGATAAACCTTCATTAAATGGCCAATTCATTACTGATGTCTGTGCAAAATCTAAATCAGTACCTGTTCTCTTATCAATTACATTAATCTTATCATCCAGAGAATAAGGAAGCATTAATTTTATTATATTCTGCTTGTCGTAAATAGTATAATTATACTGATGATCAATAATGCTGGATCCCCATGGTCCCTGTGGTGGTTCGAAATTATCGGTCCACAATAATTCACCTGTTACGTAATGTATTTCATCCATATATCCAACAAAATAATTACTGTCTGCCCATGGATGTGAACCTATACGTAAATATCCATCATAACTTTCAATAGAATATGCTGATCTTTGATAAGATCCTACGTTACTCTGTACTTTCTGTAATTTACCATCAATCCATAAATAATATATTCCCTCATCATTACACCCAAATGCAACATGATGCCAATTATTTATTGACACTCTATCTACAGAAGTGAGATTCATTCCTGTCTGATTAGATATGACACGAACTACACCACTAGTTAATATATCAATGTAAATATAATCGTATGTACTACTTAAGACAAAAGCAAATATAAATTTTGTTTCATTCAAAGCTAGTGGCCTTATCCATACATCAAATGTAAACGCGGCCTCTACTATGAATGATTCTGCATTCTGTGATAAATACTTTGTAAATCTAGAATTAATACCATCAAAAAATATACTTGATCTATTAAATCTTGATTGCGCTTCTGAATGGATAATATTACCTGTTTTATTTAATTCACCAAATGATGATGTGGCAGTATTGACAAAATTAACATCACCATCAATATTATCAGAACTATATAATAGCGTTGTTTTGATTCCATTATTATCAATACGTCTACTCAACATCTCAGGACGTAATTGTACCGTAATGGGAAGAATATCGTCTTTTTTCTTAGCTACAAAATATACATATAATACAATAGATGTTATACGCCATTCTGGAAATAAATCTAACAATACCGATTTACTTACTCTAATCTCATAATTATAATAATAAGGTATAGCATCCCATTCATCATGTATATCATGATGCCCTGTTTTATGTTCATGAGCTATAACATGCATACCATCGGTAATATACAGAGATTCTACATTCACATAATAAGTATCTGTACCTGACTTAAATGATTTTGGAATTTTCATTAATAAGTGCACATTATTTTCATCAGCATAATTACATGTGAATGTCATGTAGTGTGTGAAATCATGATCTCCTATTTTCATGTCAATATCAGGTTCTCTTATTTCAACTTCTGATAAGGGACCTTCATGCATCAAATTTGAATAGTCTATTGAATAATCATTGGAAAATATGTCATCACTACCCAAATTTACAGATTCAACAATAGGATCTAAAACACTCAATGGAATGTTAGTATGTTTATAGTATCTCCAATTTTCTAACGCATCACATACGATAACATTATCAGCATCATTAACAGCTATTGATATATACTCAGCTAAAGCAAAAGTAGAACCAGCTGTAAAAGTAACAGTAAGATCTCTAATATTTTCAGGTGATGCTAATGTTGTTTCAAATTCATATGTTATACCATCGTGCAATGATGTTGCAATACCTTCGGTATAATCTGCTATATTAGAAGGCATTATTGTTGTGTAATCTGTAGAACCTTGTTGTCTAGTAACATAATAGATATTAGTGCTTCTACTATCAGGCGCTAATACATTATCACTTAAATATGATAATTCTCTATTAGCAACGTCTATCAATATATGATTATTATGTAATTGAGTATAAGCATATTCATAATAAGAGCCATTAAATACTCTCTTGCGTTCTCGACTTTGATTATATATAGATGAACCGAAAGCTATCATATTAGCATCATTAACATAATAGGGCAACATATTTGTATTAGTTGTCCAACTCCAATAATAAGAAGCATAAACATAATTTGTAGTATAAAAAAACCTACCTTCATTCCTATATGAAACGGTACCTACTATTGTATTTGCTTTATCTAATTTTACCCATGCCCAATATTGATATTCCAATTGTGGCATGATATCAGATATTTCTGTATTCTGTACTGTATCAATAGTGGCTGCTATAGTAGCATCAGTAACAACAGGAACTGTATTTGTGTCAATTCCTGACACATTCATAAAACCAGACGAAATCCAATTTTCAGAAATACCACCACTACCTTCAGTCAACATACCTGTGTATGGAGCTGCATATCCATACATATCACCAGCTATATATAATTTAGGTGATTGGTGTTCATATGAATTTGAGCGTGTACTTATGATATAATTTCCTGGTGTTATAACTAATATAATAATACCATTTCCAGCAGATAAGCCAGTCAAATCAAAATCAAATTCATATGACCATGAATCACTACCTGTAGTCTTTGTAGCTGTATATTGTGTACCCGATATGTAAGCAACACAATTTACATTTGTCCTCATAGAATTTAAATAAACTTTAAATACAGGGTCATTAGGCCAATATAAATATGCCATAAATTGGGCCTGACTATCATTAGGCCAATAAGGTGTAAATAGACTACACATCTCATCGTCATACAGCAAAGCATCTACTGCACTTTTTCTAGTACTCACCAAACCTTTATTTATAGTATTAGGAAAATTAATTCTATATGGTCTGATATCAATGTCTTCTTTTGTCATTGATACTGTAGTGCCGAAATATTGTCGTCTAGAAGGTGTATTATCTGTATACCATCCTGTATTATTTGACCATACATAGCCATATTGTATATTAGACTGTGTTATGGTCCATACACCTGATAGTGTAAACCATACATCTCTCAAGTATCTAACTACTACAGCACCACCTGGTTGTCCAGATGTTAAACATTTATAAAATAACTCTCCAGCAAAAGTACTATTACTCCATAATGCCTTATTATCACTAGCATTAGAATAAGCTGTAACACTCAAGGCTGAACTGAATTCTGTATCCCCTGTATCTACACCAAAGTAAACACTCGTTTTAATAAATATTCTTGTAAATTTATAATCTCTAATTTCTGATGATACAGGATCCTGTATATCATCAATTACTGTGTTACTGGTAACATTAGATGCGGAAATACTGTCATTAGATACTGACGGTGTTGCATTATCATATTCTACTCTATAAGAACCTATGAGAATACTTCCTGCATCAACTACTATAGGCTCTACAGATAAATCAAATAATGTGTAAATATAACTCCCACTTATTGACATTAACCCATATATAGTTACTAGGTCTACTGTACTATTTGTCCAATTAAAGTCAACACTATATCGTTTATTGCCACTATCATAAGAAAAAGCAGTGTTCAATATATTTGAACGTATATCGTTTGTCTTAGCAAAACAAGTTTTATTGATTTTTCCTAATGGTAACCCAAAGAATTCATTAAATTCTTTGACTACAAAATCTAAATACAGAGTATTTGGTGATGGCGTATTTACTTTTGACCAAATAGTTTCTGCATTACTGTCTTCAATCTCTCTGAGAACATTCCCGTCTTTATCAATTAATTTTAATTGAATATTTGTTCTGAACTTAGCTTCATTATGCGGGATAATCAAAGTCTCATGCTCTAGCATCAGATAAAATCCTTTTATTATTTATGAATGTAGAAATTATATATTTCTAGATGTTTTTTAAAAAATTAAACGAAAAACATCTTTAATAATTTAACAAAATTATTTCATTCAAGATTAAACGAGGCTGACTTATGTATACTGTGTCAACAAAAAGAATAAAAACAAATCATGCACTATGTACGATAAACCACACTATCACTGATAATGTCGTTTACCTACCTGTAGGCACAAACAATACCTATATACAATCAGATTTACGATTAAAATTGTTTCAAAAATCAAGGCCATTAAAATATTTTTTAAATACTTTTCCTGCGAATAGAACTGTGAGTTCTAACAGTATTAATTTTGAGTTATACAGAGGTACAGCAGAGAGTGGGAATACGCTATATGTGATATGTAACCAAAATTTCAATGTTGTCATGGGCCAATATTTATCTACAGAGACTAATGTAGCTATGGTTGATCTATCAAATAGAGAAGTAAAAACAGCATATGAGACTCATTTATTTGGTGCCACAAATACTGAACTTCCACTCCATTTTTCTAATAAAAAATATAATAGATGGAATGGTATAACAATACCTGATGCATTACAAACATTTACAATAAATACTAAATATGAAACTATAGTATATCCATACTCAATATCTAAATTAAATGGTCTGTATAATATATTTGAATTGCAAGAAAAAGAATATATCGAATTCGATTATAGATTAGATCCTTTAATCTTTCCAATATCAGTACATAAATTACAAAGACCTAAATTTTTATTTAGTGGAGATAGGGGGCAAACATGGTATATGTTTGATACACTATCATCGACATTCATACAAGTTACACCAACATCTACATATTTTACATTCTCAGAATTCAATACAGTTGCAAATACTTTTAAAGACTATGAGAAGATAACACCAGCAAATTTTGAAACATATTTTGGAACTGCCGCTGCTGAAAATATAATGGTACTGGCACCATGTTACTTATATACTAAAGCTGTGTCACATAAGTTCTGGATAGACAAATTAGATATTCAAGATTTTTTATGGGCACACAGTAAAAATAATAAATGGACTTTTGTTGCAGGGATAATATAATATGCGACCTGAAATATACACACCCAAAATATCTAAACGATTTGAGACCGTATATTACTATAAGCAAAAATTTGTAAATTGGGAATTCTCAGCACCATCAGGATATACCAGTATAGTCACTGTACCTGATATTGAATCCGTTAGTAAAGAATTTGTAAATGTTGTTGCTATCAAATCAGAATTATATCCATTTAAATTAAAACTGTATAAATATGCGACAGAATCTAGTTATATTGCACATGATGTATTTTATGAAATAACAGCTATAAATACAGTACCGTATGACAATATAGAAACGATCAATAGTATTATATGTGATAATGAAGACATTCCTATATTTATACAAAATAATGACGTACTTACAACACAAAAACCACAAATTAAATATACACAATTAATATATGGTGATTCGGCACTGTCTTTATTTTCAAAAAATACTTATTTCACATCAAATATAACTTTTGATAAATATGGAGCCTATTTCAATAGAGAAATAAAGCAAAAATTTGAAACTTACTCACCAATAAATTTGCATGCTGATATATTAATAATTCCTAAATTAGAAGCAAATAAAGGACATTATAAGACAGCTGTAAAAACAGCGTGTTTATCTAGTAAGTCATACTTACAATTCAGTAATGCTAATTTAACTATCATAAATAATACATACAAAGAAAAGAGTGGACAAATAACTGATAAGAGTATTATTCTAAGTGATGTTAATCTATATCCTAATAGTGTGGTTTATAGATCAAGATTTGACGATAATGTTACGATAAGCTATAGAGATATACCTAATAAATTAGTAATGAGAGCAATAACTATGGCATTTAATACTGCTGGAACATTGAATTAGAGGGAAATAATATATGAGTGCTGATATTTTTATATCTACAAATAATACAGAACCTTACGATATTGTAGATTTTGATAGAATTGCAGATAATATCATAGTTGATGCTACGGAAGATGCTGATAGTGTAGAATTTGAAGATATGCTCTATTTAATAATCACTGATAATGTTTATAATCGACTTGATGTGAAAGTTGAAAATGAAAATAGTTCTGGTGCATCTCTATATATAAGTCCTGTAGATGGGATTGGATTTCCAACACATTGGGGAAAAGTGATTACAATAAATAATATTGATGCTAGAGCTGAGCATATAAAAATACCATTCAAATATAAATGGACAGTAATTAATAATATCTATATAATTAAAAGACAACATGTAGCTGGCCATGTGAATGTCTATAATATTTGATAAGGAATATAAAAATGAGACCTGGTGTATATATAGGAAAACAAAGTTACGGTGACTATGGTTTGATATCTACGGGTGATTATTTGAATCCTGTAACATCGACTTTCAGATTAAAAGATCTAAAAGAAAGTATAATAAAAACAAAAGATTTGTATTTAATTATTTATGATATTGAAGTTGAATATATCAAAGTACAATTGACCGGACAGATGACAACTATTAGAACATTCTTATCTTGGGATGGTGATCAATGGGATAAAGAAATTGTACTTTCAGATAAACAAGACGCATCTCTAGGGAATACTATAATAAAACCATTTAAATTACAACTCATAGTAGATGATTTTTTAGAATATTTTCAATTAGTTGGCGAAACATCTTATAAACAATACAAATTAAAATTGTTATATGCTTAAAAAATCATACAGCTACTATATTAGATACTGTTGCTGTTCCTTGTCCGGTTAGAAATGAATAATTAATGCGTACAGTTTTGACACCAGTAAAATTTTTAAAATAATGGAATAATGCTTTAGCATCTTGATAATCATTTGTCATGAATGAATATGTATCAGATACTTGTGATACTATTGTAGCTGCTCCATAAAATACGTGTCGCACAGAATTCCAATTAGTAGAAGATATTTGAATGGTATTAGATTTTTCCCTACCAAATTGATATACTACACTGCCCATATGTGATGTAGGGAATTTTAGTGTTCTTTTTATTAATCTGATATGTTTAATTATTTGTTCGGAAACAACTGCTTTTGTTGTATATCTGGTACGGAGCATAGTTCCATTTGCTGTAAGAGACCACGTAGAATTAGTTATTAATGTGCCAGCACCACAAACATTATAAGTAGTCACGTTTGTTTGTACCTTTCCGTAATAAACACCCGATGATATAGATAATACCATATTTTTAGCGATATTATATCTAGCTATATTTTGTTGTAATGCTACATCATCGGCTATTTCTGAAGAAAAATCACCATCAGCAGCTAACCAAGCTAACGATTGCTGATCCATAGCTGAATGCAATTGATCTTGTAATTTTTTTCTACATTTCTCATATAGATTTGTTAATCTTTTTCGTTCATTTATAAATGTCAGAACATCGTCTGTTATTGGATCATTTAATTTCTCCATCTTATCTTTAAATTGATTCCATGCAAATTTAGGATCTGCGAGACTAACAAATATTGATATAGCTTCGAAAGAAAAATTTATCAATATATAAGCACTAATCATATGAATAGATAAAGCTAGTGCATTCTTAGCTGTATCTATAAGAGGATATCTATATTTATTTGGATTTGGATCTCTATTATTTCCAAGAGAACTATCCATATTAGGAATTTGTAGTATGGCTGTTGACACTGTGGTTACTTCTCTTTCAGGAATAGCTATTAATTCTTTAAAATCATACTCATATATTGTGTCTTCATATCTAGAAACTGTACCTCCAGGGCCTAATATACCACATAAATCACATATACTATTGATATAACCTATGTAATTATCTCGAACACTGACTATTTTATGTCTAGCAGTAGGTATCCCTTTATCCATTCTAGTTGGATCACCATAATATTCTGTTGTTACTTCAGTATCTTCATTAGATACTGTATCCATATGAGTTCCTGATGTATTTAATCTCCAAACATTTGCTAAATTAGCTGCCGATACGATAAAATCAATTATATCTAAATATTGATTAGCATTAGAATTCATAATAAAATCTCTTTTATTTATCTAAAAACATCTTGTAGTAATATTTTAATAATCATGTATTATAAAAACAATTAAAGGTTGTATACTGTGGCAGATAATGGTGTAGTAATAATCGGTGGTAGAACCATAGGATATACTGAAAGAAATGTTCATGTATATTGGGATATAGCTCCCGATTTAATAACAGAAAGAACATTTCATACACCGATGCCTTATTATCTCATACCTAATAGTAGGTATGTAACACATGAACATATTCAACATGTATATATTACAAGATGGTGTCATGTTGAATATGACCCACAACCTATTTCTGAACGACATATATTTATGCATTATGCTTTATGTGCTCATTCAGAAAGAAAAATATATTATTACCCTGATACAAGGGAACGATGGGTATTTTCTGAATGTTTGTTGCAAAATACACCATTATTACTCAAATACCCAAAATATTATAATTGGAACTATATCCCACAAATATTAAATCCCGAATTCATATTATGGTCATTTTACCATATTGATGAATCTGATATAGCATTACAATTAATGGGATCTACTGGAACAAATATATATCTCAATTCAGGAACTGCACCTGATAAATTTGATATTATTCAAATAGCCCCTGACCAATTCAAAATTACAGTTCATGTAGATCACGTATTTGAACCTAATGAAACCGTAACTTGTTATCTCACAGCATACGACATAAAAGGTAATTATTTAAAACCTGGTATGTGGTAGAATTTATAATCATGGAAGCCTGAGATTGCGTTTTAAACCAATTTTATTAGTTTCTCCAGGTATTCCTACTTTAAAAATTACTTCGTTATTCTCAATAGTATAATCTCCAGATAAAGGATATACACGCTCTTCTTTATCCCCATCTATAACCAGTACTTCGTGCGTATCTTTAAAATCTAATATGAAAGTTTTTATTGCTTGCGTCTTATTATATCTAGAATGCGGTGCCTCTTTAACTCTTAATAAAATATGTGTCCTGGTAGTGGTGTCAAATTTTATATCCACTACAGTACATCGCCTTGATGTCGATAAATCACCAAATTGAACTTTTATTAATTGCAATGGATACTCTATGAATAATTGTTTTAGAACACCACTTTTCATGATATACTCCTTAAATGATGATATTTTGTAATCACTAATTTTTTATAATAATAAAAATGTTTTATGCTCATACAACATATGATTTTATGTTGACAAAATTATTATTATACTATATATTACAGTAAAATAAAATAGAATATAGTCTCATACCCTATAAATACTATTTTATTGATTGACAGCTGATGATTTTTTGATTATTTTATATCAGATTACAATTATAAAACTTAAAAATTTGAAAATATGTCATGATAAATCCTGTATATAATAAAGAATTAGATATAGCTTATAAAAACGTAATCCCATTTAACGAAATATATGCTAATCATATGAGGTTGTATCCTAAAATAATGAAAGCGGCTAACACAACCCCACAATTTTTTGAGTATGTCATATTGAGTTTATCCGATAATAGAATGGCGAGAAAAAATTTTATTAACCATAAATTAAGAAATCAAGACCTGAGACAAAGGATAATAAGCAAAATACAAATTCTCACATTATCTATGGAATCGGGCTACATCATAAATAAACTAAAACGGATATTAGATTTCATACAACCAAAACCATTTTTTGTATTAACTACGATAAAACAATGTGCGGTAAATATAAAAGAAAATGAACAAGATGATGAATTATGGAATTTATATGAAGAATATGTCAAATTGGTAATTCATAATTTATGTGCTTCATGCTATCCTCTGGTAACTAGTATAGCAAAAAAAGCACCAAAAGAATATGATTTTAAAGAAAAAGTAATGAATGGTCGACACGGCCTTGTTTTTGCAGCATATAAATTTGATTTTAAAAAAGGTGTTAAATTTGCTACATATGCAACCTATTGGGTGAGAGTATTCATAGATGATGCGGGTATAAGAGATAAATACATGCTCACTGTGAATGCATCTCATAGAATACGTGCCACATTTAAAAAAGTAGACGATACACTAAAAAAACAATTAAAAACAGCTATTGCTATACATTTACCTGACATTGGTAATGATGAAGATGAAAAACAAGAACCAGATAGATCTATTCCAGCATTACAAACTAATATAGATTTTGTTGATATATTGGCCAGAAAAGAATGGGAAACAAATGGCCAAAAATTAATGATTGAAATATTGGAAGATATTGAATATTATATAATATGTAGTAGATTTGAATTATTCGGTCATTCAAAACTTACTTGGTCAAAATTAGCTCAATCATGTGATATGAGTTCTTACCTAGTAGCTAAATCATATGAAAATGCTATGAAGAAAATAAAAAACAATACAAAATTAATGGATATTTTACAAGAGATAGTATAATTATTATACAATTAAGTATTTTTACTTAAAACATTAATTATGAAAATGAGGATACACTATGAATGATAATGTTGAAAAAAAAGATATGTACATCGTTCCCATAAAATTATTGATGGGATTGTCAATTGTTGTTGATAAGGGATTAAAAAACGATGAACTACAGAAAGCTATCAATGAAAAAGTTGAAGCTACTATCAATGAATTTATCCCTGATGAAGATATCAAGAAAATAATGTACGATCTTTCTGTTGCTTTTTCTAAGAAAATGAAAGATGGAAGTGGCATTATTGTTCCTGCAACATATCGAGCTGTAAATAATGATGAAGATTCTCAGATAGTATCTGAATTCATGAAAACGCTCAATGATAATATCAACAAAGCTGAGCAAGAAGTGATAGATGGAAACGAATCAAAATGATGTTCCTGATGTAGTGGAAAACTCTACTGTTATAGATATATCGAAATATAAGACAGGATCATCAAAATCAAAAATAAATTTAGTTGAAGCCGAACTACTGGATACGCTCTTATATATTAATGAGCAAATAGACGATGCTGAAAAGAAATCTCTGCAGATAGCAAAGTTTTCTAAATCTGTGATTGAAGGTAAAAAAATGCTAGTGGAGCAAAAACTAAATTTATTGAAACAATTAGGAGCTATACCAGAGCAGAGAATTAAATTGGACAAATTGGAAAGTAATGATGGTGATGACATTGCTGATATCACTTCTCTATTTGCAAAAAAATGAAAATAAGCGTTGTCCAGTCCCCACATAGTGCCATTTCTTCGGTAACTCTATTCATAGAAAATAAACCCGAAGACTTCATGGTAAATCATATTCTAAATATCATTGAAGATTCGGATGACTATCCTGAAATGGTTAAGGCCAAATTATATACCAATTTACCACTGTCAGTTATTGTTTCTGACAGACAATGTGCAATAAGTAAACCCATTAAATTCAAGAAAGGAGTAAAAAATGAACAAAGCAGACCTTCAAGAAGCAGTTTACAAAGAAATTACAAGAGACGAGGAAGAGCCCTCAATTTCAAAAAATGATACTGCTAATATTATAGATGCCGTAATTACTGTTATTACTAAATCTTTAAAAGATGGCCATGCAATAGCTTTGAGAGGTTTTGGTACTTTTGAAGTAACACAGACCGCAGCAAGGAAAGCAAGAAACCCACGTAGTGGTGAAATTGTTGATGTGCCAGCTAAGAAGAAAGCAAAATTCAGGCCGTCTGGAAATTTGCAAGCTATGATGAATTCCTGATCATAATTATTGTAAATATGACGCACAAAAAAGTGGGGTTCTATAGCCCCACTTTTTTTATGTTGTCATATAGAAAATTATAAATTTTTAATCTATCTATGATTTATTATCATCTGATTCTATTTCAGGCACATACTCAGGAAATGATATAGCTGATACACCATCTAATATTAATACATTCCCTTCAATTACTGATATCACACTATTTTTTATAGCTTCACCAATCAATATATATTGCGACTTATCTGTATTATCGGTTATAACTGTAAAATTTTTAAATGGTGTCATCGATACAAAAACTTGTTTATCTTTAGGGATTTCAGCATTAACCATTGTTAAACCAACAGTTATTTTATCTGGTAAATTTTTGTTTTTATTTTTCTGTTCAGCAATATATCTTATTATATCTTGTTCCTTATTTTTAACAAAATAATTAAATAACCTAGAAACCAGCATAGGTGCAAACACACCATGCTTTATGTATTGCACACTACTATATGGTATGTAGTGTGTTTTATTTAATTTTGCACCTAATAATTGAAGTAAAAAAGTTACAAATGATCTTGGAGTATTATTTATTTCAGATAAGTGTAATTCTTTTATCATATTTTCTATTGAAAATATATTTGGAAAAACTGTATTTATCAATTCAATAGTATTTTTATTTGTCAGCGTAGTTGCAACTGCTGATAATAATTCCATAGCATCATCTTTATTATCTTGAGCTATCATAGATATATGAGAAATAATACCCGACAAATATTTTGTACTTGTGCTATTATCTAATGAAGCTAAGATATATGCCTTATCTGTATTAGTAAATACAGGAGAAAGTAGAAGTTTATCTAGACTTTTTTTATGTTTCAATACTTCTTCAATCTTTACATCATGATATGTATTGTATATATTTTTGAATTCGTCTTTATCTAATCTCATCAATATCAACTGACGATAAAAATTTATACTGCTATCAAAGTCATCAGGAGTATCATATACTCTACTATAATAATCAAAACAACATTTACTCAATAGAGGTACCCAGAAACCAGGATCATTAAAATATGTGCTCGCTTTATATATGATATTGTTTATTGTCCCGGTAATATCTGTCATACTACTGACAGTCATAAATTGTTTTGTTATCTCTGCTATTTTCGTAGGGTGTGCATTGATAAAATTTATAAATTTAGAAATTCCATGTCCAAAAGCAACAGGAGCATATCCATTTGATAATTTAACTTTAAATTTAACATTACTGCCATAATCAGGTGTATGTTCATTTAAATCAGGTTGATTTAAAATTTTATTATTCGTCAGAGGTTGCATTTCTGCTGAATAATTCAAAGCATTATTTAGTGTAAATAATATATTTTTAGGAATTATAGGGAAAGAAAGTTTCGCTGATTCAACAACCTTAACTTGTTTTGATTTTCTACCTTTTCTATTTAATCCACCTTTATTTGGTTTTTCAATATTCTGAATATCAAATTTCTTTATCTTCGCTGCCTTTTTAAAATTAGATTTAATGGTAGATAAAGCTAATTTATCTTCAGATAATACATAACCATAAATATTTTGATTTAATTTCTGAATATATTGAGCATTATTTGCCATACTATCAAAATTAGCATGCCTCGCCACTACCTTATTCCATGATTCAGAAGATTTAGGAAAAGCGGTTCTCAGCCCAGTGATGTCACCTGTTTTTATAGCTTTATCTATGGCTTCATAATTTTGAACATGGCCTATATAAGATTTGGTAGGTACTTCTTTAGCTTCTTTGACCATCGATTGTAATTTTTCAGGTCTTACGTAGTATGTTCTAAAGACAATACCTTTTCCTGGATCTACAGCACCCTTTAACAGGGGTACTAGATGCATACTTGATTTACTCACTATTAAAGCCTTTTTATTTTATAGATTACAAAAAAATTGTTTTGCCGCTTCAGGGTCAATACCTTCTTTAGCAAAATCATCAAAAGATTTAATATTCTTACTCAATTCTAATTTATCTCTACGACCACCAGATTCATTTTCAGCTCTATTTTTTTTATTGCGAACTTTTGTTTTATCTTTATTGGGATCGATATAATACGTTCTTTCTACAGAAGAATTAGATCTATGATCAATTACATTCTTCTTAATAGGTACTAATTTTGATAAATTTTTCTTACCGCCTTTACGTGCCATAATAGTATCACCAATATTTTTAATAGCTAATCTTCATTACTAGATGTTTTAAGTAATATTATATAAGTATTTTATGACTGCACACGAAAGTCAAGTAATGTATTAAAACATTAATTTAAAAATTGAACTATTTTTGACAATATATTATCTTATTATTTATAGTGCTAGATTTTTTAAATACTAAAAAATAATAATTGAGAGAATAAAATATTATGCAAATAGATTTTACACATAATTCTAAAGAATTAGCAGAATATAAACCAAAACCAACAAAAGTGGCACATATTTTTTGCAGGAAAAATGAAAATGAATCAGTATATATGTGTTCTGTTTTCATCGGTATAGCAGATAATAAAGTTCTAGTAGTTAAAAGGTATGGATCTAAACCTTTATTTTCTGAATTTTTAAAATCTACAAATCTAGAAACTACATTTTCTGAATTTTTAGCTTATTTAAAGAGATTAGACAGTACAGATAGTTTTGAAGCTAATAGAGAAGAATTGAGAAATGAATTAAAATTGGTCTATGAAATGAAATTAGTAGATCGTACTATAGTTCATGCTCTAGATTTTACGCAGACAGAAGAATATAATAGAGAACCAAAAAATACAAATGCTTCTATCAATAAGATAATAGATAGCATCAAATAAAAAAGGTCATAATATAATGGGCAGTAAAATAAGAGAAAAGTATACCAGAATAGGACCTTCCACTAGAGTAAAGAGAAGTGTAGCTCCAGTAAAAATATTAGTGGCACCTACATCTGGAGCGAGCCCACATTATCGTACATATTATGCTGGTACAAAAAAACATAGAAAATATTCAGAGAGAGCTATTGAAGATTTAGTAAATAATCTTAGTATTCCCAAATATGAACAATATGTGAATAAAGCTAAAGATACCATGACAAATGATCGACTACGTCCAGAATTCACAGATAACCTTGGTGAAACCTGGAGTAAAGATCATGTAGAGGCATCTGGTGCACTGTATGGTTATATGAATAAAGCTATAGGTCAAGATACCAGTGTGCATGTTATTCAGAAATTAAGAGGTCCGAATAAACAAGCTGTCAGATTATCAGATGGAGTAGCTATAGAGTCAAGCCTCGATATACATAATGATGATCAAGGTAATACTCATTTACAATATGATAACAAATTTAAAGTGGGATCCGATTCTTTTAATTCAAAACTAAAAGCAACAGCAAAAAATATCGATGGTAAAAAAGTATTAACCATTAACGATATACAAGGATATGATAAAGATGATTTGGGTTATTTTGTAGCTAATGCCAGACAAAAATTTGATCACATACAATTTGATGAAACAAGTAGGATAAATAGTCCTGGTTTTAGTTATGATTTAATGCAATTAGGATTTTTACCCAAGGAAAATGAATCCAGCAACGCTAATTTTAATTCTATAAAACAACAAGCTATAGCAAGAGTTGAAGCGTCAAGCATGACACCCGCTCAAAAAAGAGAAACTAAAGCTGGATTAAGAAAAGAATCATTTTCAGAATTCATGGTACATATATTAAGAAAAGGCAATACTGGTAGATTACCAAGAGCTATGACAGACATAATTGATATGTACACATCTGTGGATAATTCAAATGCTCTGGTATTTGATAATACACAAAAAAGAACAAAATCAACACAAGCATTACACACAACAATGCTACAACGTGACATATATAATGATTTCCATAAAGGATTCATGCGCAAACAACATGTAAGGCAATAAACTATAGCGAGTAAAAACTTATGAATTTATTCAAACGATTGATGGGTAGTGGAGAAGAAACAGTTACTGAACAAGTGCGTTTAGATACTGATAGTGTGTATGCTGATTTAATCCAGAATGGAATGAGTGACGATCAAGCTAATACGATAATTGACAGTATAAAATCAAATTTAAATGATGTAGTTAAAGAAAAAAGAACTTTATCTTACGAAGATTTTACTGATGCCGTCACAAATCAAGTAAATGGATTATATGATATTCCACAGAATAGAATAGTTGCCTGTCAAGAGTTAGAAAAATTTGTTCGTGAAAATCCTGAAGTTTATAATTCTATAAAACTGTATGCGTCATATATCATATATGGTGCAGCTGATATCGTATTAGATGAATATAAAGTAGCCATATCTGGCGATAATACTGCCAGAGTTAAAGAAGCAGAAAAAGAAGTAAAAAAATGGGAACATTTATCAAAAATAAGAAGAACACTATTTCCTATAGCTAAAGAATTAGTTACGTATGGCGATGCTTTTTTAGAAAAATTAAAATTTGGCAATGAAAATAATTTAGCTGGCATTTCATATATACCATCAAAAACAATACACATAAAACTTGATAATATGGGTAGGCCGGTAAAATATTATCAAGTAGTGAGTAATGGTATTGCTAATAATTCAATAGCCAGTTTAGATAATGTTACTATACAATCGTATATAAATGAAGGAAAAGTAATTGAATTTGATAAAGATGAAATAGCGCATTTTAATGATGGATCAGTTGCTGGTGTTGAGGAAACACCATTTTATAATATTATTGTATTATGGAAATTCTTAAAAATGCTAGAGCAAGCATTAGTAATACATAGAATGACCAGATCTCGTAGATTTGTTGTTTTCTTTTTAGACGTAACTGGTAAGACCAAAAAAGAAATTCGTGCTGCTGTAGGAAATTTTACAGGGAAATTAAAAAGTATATTCAGATTTGATTTAAAGAAAGGAAATAAATATTCTGATAGGTCTACTATACCATCATCTTCTGATTTGGTAGTGCCTATAACTAAAGATTCAGCTACCAAAGTACAAAATATTCCGTCAGATCCTTCAGCATCTAAAATTGAAGATCTAAAATTTTATCTCAATAGGCTTATTACTAATCTATTAACATCTAATATTTTTTCAGAGAGAAAAACAGGCAAAGAAGAATATGTAGAAAAAGCCTTCATGAGAATGGTTCGGATATATCAAAAACAAATGCAGTTCACTTTACAAGATTTATATGAAGAGGTATTAAAATCAAAAGGATTTAATGATTTACAGTTAGAAATAATATTCCCTGCTCCTGATTCTCAACAAGAAATAAAAATAGTTGATACTATTGTAAGACGAATGATGATCATAAATCAAATGATTGCCACTCTGGGAATATCACCACCAAATTCTTGGATTGTAAATTATGTATTCAAAGATCTCACACAATTTGAATCTAAAGAATTAATTAATCTACTGGAATTCGAAGAACAAAAACAGAAAGATACAGCTGAAGGGGAAGAATATCCTTCATTATTTGAAGAAGATGATTGGGGCAATAGTGCTGCAACAGACAATAATGAAAATATTGATACTTTTGAACAAACTAATATATCTTCTAATATTTTACAACAGATGCTTAAAATGATAGTTTGCCTGTTCTAGAAAAGACTAATTCTGATAATAAAGCTAAAAATATAAATGATGCTATAAAATTAGGGTTAGAATATCTGAAAATACAAAAAAATATTTCAGGATCTAAAGAAGAATAAATATGAGTTCTCTATTAGCTTTATATTCTGGCGATGTATCTTATTCTTTACATCTACATCATTATAATGTAGATAATTATGATAGAGATGTTATCATAATTATGAATGACAGTGGCCAACTAAATTATATTGTTGTTGATAGAACAAAAGAAAAAATTATACATAAAAAGTCATTGCCTTATCTATCAAAAATAACAAATTTATTAACTAAAATATTTCCAGCATTAACAAAAAATGCACTTGTTTTAGATAAAATTTGTGGTATGTATGATAATAAAGATACGGGACCATTTGAATTCGTAACGCTATTTTTCATAATGCGTAATAGTTATCTGAATACTAATTATGTGGTTCAGATGAATATAAGTAACCATGATACAAAAAATACACAATTAATATTAATAGAAAATCATCTGAACACAAAAAATGTGTATTTGGATATGCTAGTAAAAGATAATGTTGTTTACAATGACATATCTACTATAAAAACAACAAATACATATCTGATGTTTGTTGATGTTGACCATTCAATAACTGACAGTATAAGAAACGCACATATAAAAGGATTGAGATTATTAGTAACTGATGCTGAAAAAGAAGAATTTAAATCTAATTTTCCAGATATTGAATTAATAGACACATATCATCCTATTGTTGATATATGGTCAAAACAACAAATAATATTTATGCAATTAACAGAAGATAGTAAGAGGCTATCGTTTAACTTTTCAACAGGAATGGGATTTATTGAATTCGAAGACGATTAATTTAGAGATTTTAAAATGGAATTATTTAAACCAGAAGATGAATTATTAAATGATAGAGAAGAAACACCCAAATTTAAAAATCCATATAGAATATTTATAGATGAGGCTAAAGAGATAGAAGCAAATTATATCGATGCGGATTTAGAAATAGAAAGAAACAAAAAATTAACCGCTGATCAAAAAAAAATTATGGTGGATGATTTTATACAAGAACTAAAAATTAAATAATTTATCAATACCTGCTAAATAAAGTTTTCCATATACACGCCAAGCTTTCATATTTTGTCTAATAGCTGATTTATATTCTTTTAATTGTTTCTTATCATATCTTTTTCCTGATTTTAATTCCACTATTACAATTTTTTTATCTGATTTATTTATGAATAATATATCAGGTCTTAAAAATATAAATCTACCTGTTTTATTATCAGGCACTATCATAGTATTCTCTGTCTTTACAATATAACCTGAATCTAAATATTTACGAAAGAAAGTATACAATCGTTTAATATTTAATCGTTTCAATTTTTGATATACTGCATCAGATACATAAGGTTTATAAATAAAAATCAAGTGTTCCAGTAAAAAATTATTAAATGCATCTTTTGAAGATAAAATACGATTAAAATCTGATAATTTTTCTACCTCGGTCAGATATTCTAAAGCTACATGCATTATATCGCCATATAGAAACTTATCTCTCATTGACCATTTTTTATTTTTTATTTTCATAATATTCATTATATAATACACAAATTAATTTAATTTGATAGTATAATTAATGATATGTATTTTTATATTTTATTGTATACCTATGTGTTATAGAACTTTATAAGGATTTAAAATGTCAATTAAAAACGATATTCAGGTTTTTCTGAGAGAAGAAACTAAGCAAATGCCTCAACCATTCGTATATGGTATCGACGTCATAGCTTATAAAATAATATTAAAAATAAATAAAGCTGTAATTTATGCTTATAATTCTAAAAAACAGCATGTTGATATTATTATCTGGGATAATGCTAAAATGGTAGCTCTATCATCTATTAGGCTATCCAATATTTCCCTATCAAATATTAACGAGACCGCTGCTAATTTAAAAGAAATTATAAAATCAGTAGATGGATATACACAAGTAGATTATTTGTTTTTAAAAGCGATATTAACAAGTAAAGTACTGAAAGATAATAAATTTGCACAATCATTAGCTGGTCAATTAATATCCAATAAAAAATTATCACCTAAACAAGAAGCATGTGTGATTGATATGGGCACTTCAAGACCATGCTTAATGCAATCTGTCATAATAAATGACAAAGATTTAATGTCTAGATATTGTGACGATGCTGCAAAAACTAAGAGTAAAAAACCAGCAGTTCAAAGAACATTCAATTTGAAACCAGATGATGGTAAAAATGTAACTTTAATTCCTACTAAAGATCATATTCATTACAAATACAATTTTGATAACTTCAATCCTGTTCAATCTCTAGTTTTCCCACATATAAAAAAAGATATAAACCTAATCATAGGGGCGAATACTAGTGCAGGAAAAACTATATGTGCTGAATTAGTAATGGATCATACATTAGAAAAAGGTGATAAGATTATATATCTGTCACCACTGAAGTCATTGACACAGGAAAAATTTGATGATTGGTCTATCAGATATGAAAATCATATGATAGAAATTATGACTGGTGATTATTCTATATCTGAAACTAAAACTAAAAAACTAGAAAGAGCAAACATAATATGTATGACTTCCGAAATGCTTGATAGTCGTACTAGAAATGTACATAGTGAAAAAAATGACTGGTTATCTGACGTAAAATTAATAATTGTTGACGAGTCACATATTATTGATTCTGAGAGTCGAGGGCATGCTTGTGAAGTAGGACTAATGCGATTTACAAAAATAAACAAAGAATCAAGAATTATAATGTTATCTGCAACAATGCCTAATGTTGAAGAATTTGGGGAATGGGCAACTAACCTCAATAATAAACACACAGAAATAATTTTTTGTAATTGGCGACCAGTAGAATTAAAAATGAACTATGTTGAATACTCTAATCAAGGAGATTACCAAACTAAGAGAGATGCTAAAATAACTCAAGCATGTGATATTGCAATAAGCAAACCAAATGAAAAATTTTTAATTTTCGTTCATGATAAGGCCACAGGTAGATTAGTTGTATCAAAATTAGAAGACTATGGTGTAGATGCTGTATTTCATAGTGCTGATCTAAGTCTCAATAAAAGAGTAGAAATTGAATCGGCTTTCAGAAAAAAGAAAGGTGGATTAAGAGTGCTTGTATCAACCAGTACTCTAGCATGGGGTGTAAACTTACCTGCTAGAAATGTAATTATTGTTGGTGTACATCGAGGAATACAAGAAGTAGATGAACTTGATTTAATTCAGATGATCGGACGTGCAGGTCGTTATGGTATAGATACTGAAGGCCATGTATATTGTGTATTACCACAAAACACTATTGATGATTGGAAAAACAGATTTGCTAATCCAAAACCAATCACATCAAAATTACTTCAAAAAGAAGTTATTGCATTTCATATAATAGGTGAAATAAATATTAATGAAATCAATACCGTAAATGACATAAATTTATGGTATTCAAGATCATTAGCAAATATTCAAAAATATGATATTGATGATGATCTGATTGAAAATGTAATTCAAGATCTCATTAATATGAAAATGATAAGTATTGAAGGCAATGAAATTAAAATAAAAAAATTAGGACGAATCAGTGCATGGATGTATTTCAGTCCCTATGATATATATAAGTGGTTCACAAATTTTGATAAAATATTTGATAATGGCGATAAATTAAATGAGAGTGATCTAGCTTGGGCAGTAGCTGATATACCTTTATACTGGATGTCTTATATTCCTAAAGTACTAGAAGAACAACACAAAGAATGGAAAAAATATGTAGCAGCTAAAGGATATAAAACAGATGACATCGGTACTATATCTCATGTTATCGCCGCTTATCATTTATTAAAAGGAACAAACCCTACGATTGGATTACTCAAAATAACAAAAAATCTATTAAAAATAGATGCACAGAGAATCACAACAGCATTATCTATGATAGACAGTATGTATGCTACTTGGGGCTATGATTGGAATGTATTTGGTGCTAGATTGACTTATGGTGTTCCTGAAGAATTTGCTGATATAATTCGCATTAAAGGAGTAGGAGCTAAGAGAGCAGAAAAATTGTATGAAATGGGATTCAATTCTGCAGAAGATATAGCATTTGCTGAATTAAAAGATTTAACACCACATTTCACAAAAAAATTAGCCCTTGAAATAATCAATAATGCCAACAAATTAATAGAAAACGAATAGTTGACATAAAGTAATAAATTTGTTATTTATTACTTATAAATCAATGATATTTTAATTTGGGAGGATAATATCATGACAATTCCTATAGATAAAGGAATGGCTTCATTTGCAATATGTATATTAGGTGCAGTATCAATGTATATTACTCGTACCCAACCAGAACCTACTGGCATAGGATGGGCTATAATCGGATTAATAATAATATGGGGATCATAATAGTAAGGAGTTATAAAAATGGATGGTAGAGAATTAATACCAAAAGCATGTAGAGCATTGAATGAATCTAAGTTATTATTAGACGATATCAGTGTAGACGGCATTGAAACTGCAACCAAAAAAGATCTACAAATGATAGTTAATAAATTCTTAGATGATATTGAAATGATTCCTGAATCAAAAGAACATTTGATTCCTGATATTGTATTGAATACGTATAATGGAATTGTAGATGGTACGGTTGTTTTTTCTACTATTGATAGTATTCCTACAGAATTAAAACAAATAACATTTCAGAGAACAAAATTTCCTAAGCGGAAGTGATGATGGACCCAGTACAAAAATTAAAAAAACGAATAGCTGTTATTGATAAATACACTATAGGTGTAGGTGTACTACTAGTCAATTTAGAAAAAGCAGGTAAATTTAAATTCAATAGTAGAGATGCCATCTGTAGAAATATCATCAATTATTTTATTGAAAATGATACATTGTCTGATAAACAGCTATTCGTTTTAAAAGATAGACTAAAAAAATATGCTGCTATAGCTGAAAAAAATAATGTTGTTCCGATAATACCCGGACAGAATGATTGTAAGAAAGCATATCTAAAAGATGAATTAATCTATATCAAGACAAAAAAATCACCTGATACTATTGAATTTATCAAATCATTAGAAGGTAGACATTGGCATGGTCTAGATAAAGTATGGACTGCTAAATTAAATGTTCGTAATATAACAGCTCTTGAAAAAAATGGATTTGAAATTGATGATCAACTAATAGCATGGCGAGAAAATATATTAAAATTTCCAAATCCGAACACAATAAATATAAATGATAGTAAACTAAAATATCCTATCAGAAAATACCAAAGAGAAGGTGTTGCTTTTGTTGTATCCAGAAAAGGTCGAGCCCTCATAGCAGACCAAATGGGTGTTGGTAAAACTGTACAAGCATTAGCTTGGATAGAATTATATGCAAAAGATGTTATGCCATGTATTATTGTTTGTCCAGCATCATTAAAATTAAATTGGGCTAGAGAAACTATAAAATGGACAAAAAATACATCAGTTTATGTATTAAACGGATCTCCTGATAAAAAGAAAAACTACAAACAAATCTATTCTGATAAATATTTAGTGCATTCCGCTGATAATGAACAGAAAAAAGTCATTATAATAAATTATGATATAATCGCAAATAAAACTGAAAAATATAAGGACAAATTAACCAGAAAAGAAAAGAGAAGATCTATCCCTAATACAGGATGGGGAGATTTTTTAAAACGAGATAAAAAAATAAAATCTATTGTCATAGATGAAGCACAATATTTAAAGAATAAAAAAACAGGAAGAACAAAGAGTACTCTGAGTTTAGCTAAAAAACAAAAAAATATTGTTGCTTTAACTGGAACACCAATAGTTAATAGGCCTTCAGAGTTTTTCACTATATTAAACTTATTGATGCCTAAATTATTTGATAGTTTCTGGCATTTTGCTGAAGAATATTGTGGTATGACACATAATGGCTATGGTTGGGATTATTCGGGATCATCAAATGAAAATGATTTGCATAATCTATTAGTCAATACTCTGATGATCAGACGAACAAAAAAAGAAGTATTGACTGAATTGCCTGATAAATCTTTTAGTGAAATCCCATTCGAAATAACAAATAGAAAAGAATATCAAAAAGCATCAGAAAACCTAGTAGAATGGTTAAAAGAACAAGGTTTAGAAGATGCAGCTACTAAAGCCGAAAGAGCTGAAGCTCTTGTAAAAATAGAACATCTAAAACAATTAGCCGTAGAAGGAAAAATAAAACAAGTTATTAATTGGATCGAATCATTCATAGAAAATGAAGAAAAATTAGTTGTATTTGGTATACATCAGAATATACTTTCAAAATTATATAAACATTTTGGTAAATTCGGGAAAACTAAAAGAGGAAAATCTGTAATAATAACTGGAGAAACATCTACAAAAGATAGACAAAAAGCTGTAGATGACTTTCAAAACAATCCAGATTGTTTATTATTTATTGGAAATATAAAAGCTGCAGGTGTTGGTCTGACATTGACAGCTGCTTCAAATGTAGCTATTATTGAATACCCTTGGACACCTGGTGATTTAGAACAAGCGGAAGATCGAGTTCATAGATATGGTCAAAAAGCAGATAGTGTAAATATATGGTATCTAATAGCTATAGACACTATTGAAAATGATATGATATCTCTATTGAATGAAAAGAAAACAACATTAGATGCTGTCATTGATGGTAAGAAAAATGCGGAAAATCTATCTATCATGTCAGGCCTTATTGAAAAATATGTTATATGAGCAAACAGTTTACATTCAATGCTATCTCTTTTCTAAGAGATTTCAATATACCGCACACAACAGAGCATCATCATTGTTCTGCCAATAGAGTACAAGTTCATTGTCCTTTTTGTGCAGGGTCAAAAAATTATCATCTCGGAATACATCTCAAAAATGCTCATGGTAATTGTTGGCGCTGTGGTTCCCATTCTATTTTTGAAATTGTATCGAAATTAGTACATTGTTCAAAGAAAGAAACTAAAAAAATATTAGCTTCTTATGCGAATGTATCTGATGTTAAGATAACAAATAAAAGTCGCAGAACTAAAACGATATATAATAAAGCAGAATTTAAGAAACCGGGAATACTAACAAAATTAACCAATAAACATAAAATATATCTCAATAGTAGAAATTTTGATTATAAAGAATTAGAAGATGTATGGGGTATAAGAAGTATAGGCCCAATAGGTGAATATAGACATAGAATTTTTATTCCTATAACATATATGAACGACATAGTCAGTTTTCAAGGTCGTTCAACAATAAAAAATGCTACATTAAGATATAAAACTTGCGCACCTGAAAATGAAGCTATCCATCATAAAAATATAATATATGGTAATGATTTAGTCCCTGGAGATACTATAGTTGTTGTTGAAGGTGTAACCGATGCATGGAGATTAGGACCGGGCGCAGTTTCAGTATTTGGTACATCATATACTCAAGATCAAGTATTGAGATTAGGTATGTATAGTAATATATACATTATGTTCGACAATGATGAACCTAATGCACAAATACAAGCTAAAAAATTAGGTGAAGAATTAGCATTTATGAAAAATACGAATGTAAAAATTATAAAATCACCATACAATTGTGATCCTGCCGAATTGCCACAATCAGAAGCTATACAATTAATGGCACATATATTAAAAAAATGAGATAATATTATGGAATTTAAGAGAACTAAGATGACTGAAGAACAATATGAAAATGCAATAAATGATGTTATTATTGATGTAGGTCAAAAATACGATGTTGAGCTGACATTAGATAGTATTCTAAATATACATAATTTACTCTTTGATATAGATGGTGATGATTTATTAGATGTATATAGTATGATAAATTTTCAGGCAACTGATAAAGAAAAAATAAAAAAACCAACTAAAATAGAAAAAAATGAATATATAGCTATTGAATATAGTAAACGTAAGATTGAAAGGTTATTTACACGAGCAGATATAAATGTTTATGTTGCTTATACTCTTGGAATAGAATCTGCAATAATGTTAGCTTATATTATAAAAAATGAACAAGCATGTTTAGATAGAAATGAACTAAATCATAAAGCTAGTGGCAAATATTTTACTGTATTAGGAAGTAAAGAACTTTACTTCCGTTGGTTTATTCATCCTGATAATATAGAAAAAATATTAAAAAAATTAAAAAAATATGATTTGATAGAATATAAATATATTGAGGTGCAGAATTGGTTCTTTGTTAGATTAAATGTGGATAATGTTAAATCTTTATATACTGGAAATGTGTATTGGGAAAACAAAAATATAATAGCAGACATCACAAAATTAGAATATTGCCTGGGAGACCCAGATGATCTCCCAGATAATACGGAAACTATGAGAAAGCATGATAATATGTTCGAAGCTTTTGATTTTGTGTGCTATGAAAATCAGAGATAATAAAATGGGTAATAGTAATTGTATCATATGTGGAAAAGAATTTGTAAAGATCAGAAAAAATCAAATTCTATGTGGGGCTAAAAAATGCAGAAATGCAAGAAAACAGCAAAATAAAAAATTGAGGGCTCAAAAATTAAAACAAGATAAAATAAAAAGAGAACAAGTATCAAAAAATATAGCTCAAGAACAAGTAAAACCAACGCTAGATCATTGTATGAGTAGATGTGCAATATGCAACAAGCCTTTTCATAAAAAAACAAGCAAACAAATACTATGCGGTAATCCAGATTGTATAAAAGTTAGACAAGAAAAAGTTAGGTTAACTAGACAAAAAAATAAACCAACTGAGAAAAAGAATAAACCTAAACCAAAGCATGAACAAAAAATCAGAATATGCTTAAAATGTGGCAATGAATTCATGAGTGAATGGATTGGGAATAGGATATGTACTAGTTGTAAAAAGAGCAAAGTTTTCAGTGCAGGTTTATCTGAATATAATGCGAACACACATAAAAATTAAAATTAACTCACATAGATTTTAAAAAAGGTTTTTAGTGTAGAACAGGAACTACACTAAAAACCTTTTTTTATTGAGAAGTTGCTTGTGTCACAAGCGATTGATGTCAGATTTCTTGAGTAATAATAGTATACTATGTACCGGTATATATATGTACCCTGTACCGGTACCGATGCCTGTACCTGTACTGTGTATGGTACTTGATCTTGGATCATGGGATCAAGGATACCTGAGTAAGGTATTACTGAGGTTACAGATGATTAAGAATACAAAGGGTAAAAAATTTTTAAGGTTAGCAAGAACATGAAACTATGTTGAGAATGCATGAGATTAGGCGAGATTCAATTTTAAAGGGGCAGTGTATACCTATTGTCATGGAGCACCTGTTTTAACAAGAGAGCTTAATTTATTTGTTTTTGCAACTATCAAGCAAAATTAAAAACCTGATCGTATATAGAATTATTAATTTATCTAGGTTTTTAAAATATAAAATATTAAAATTTAAAAACCTATGTGACATAAAACTTTTATCTATAAATCAAAGGTTTTTAAAATATAAAATATTAAATTTTAAAAACAGGTTTTTAAATTTGCACATTTTTTAATACATATATATGCGAATTTAAAAACCTAAAATACAGCATGTAAAATATTAATTTATTTAGGTTTTTAATTAATAATATTAAAATTTAAAAACCTATACGGATTAGATATTTTTATATATGTAACTATACAATATTTATGGGTTTTTAATTATTAAATAACAGGAATTTAAAAACCTATACATGTAAATGCTGTAACCATACAATATTTATGGGTTTTTAATTTTGATGGGTTTTTAAAAAAGTGAAAAAAGTGAAAAAAGAAAATTTTCCCCCTAGCTTCGGATTCCTCCTCCTCATGGGTACTCCATTCCATTCCATTCCATTACGTATAGTACTACGTACTATACTCCATTACATTACATTACATTACGTACCCATTCGTCGTCGTAATCCTCAGTTGAAATTTTTCAAATTTCAATTTTTACTTTTCAAATTTTGTATCAAATGATAAAAACATTAATCACATAAAAATCAATTTGACAAATAGTAAAAAATAAATTACAGTGTATGATATTCAAAATATTCTCGGAGGAATGAGATGGAGTTAATAAATTCAAAATTAATACAATATCTTACAAAAATAAACAAAAATCATGATACCACTGATAAAAAATATGTATTTGATGAGATCAATAAATTAAAAAATGAATCACTTGAATTTGTTCAAATTATTCAAATAATATCAAATATTTGGAGTAAAGTACCATACCAGATTACATCAAGATTAATTGCTTCACAAGCTAGACGACAGATAAAAGTTCATAAGTTTTTATCCGCAGTATTCAGTGATTATATTGATTATCATCAGGATAAAGATAATTTTATCTTACATCGTAATGTATGTAACAGAATTAAAAATTTAGATTTCAATAGATCGATAGAGACTATCATTGTCAATCGATTAGTAGATTTAGAAATCGCCACATCTAGAAGAGCCAATGAAGTAAATGGTGACTGTATTTATCAATTTGATTTGATTAGATTATTCAAAGCATTATCAAGTAAAGAACCAGAATCCAAAGGTA
>Ga0256913_10000148_pt1 | contig 32783 bp, 30 predicted proteins | sample Axial_MatmetaG_FD_185970 | JGI IMG/M metagenome (GOLD analysis project Ga0256913, IMG submission 185970) | Deep-sea worm associated microbial mat communities from Axial Seamount, Juan de Fuca Ridge, Pacific Ocean - Axial_Mat | ecosystem: Environmental > Aquatic > Marine > Oceanic > Microbial... | reverse complement strand
CCAGCTTACCGGCATGTTACTTTTTATTGAAACAAGCATCAGCTCCCTTACGGTAGGAACGCTTTACCGTCCTGTTTTCGATAAGTTAAAAATACCACGAGAAAAGCTGGCCTATATCGCCGACGCTACTTCTGCTCCCTCATCCATTCTTATTCCTATCAATGCATGGGGAGCGTTTATCATGGGGCTGCTTATTACTCAGGGAATTGAAAATCCGCTATCCACCATGGCATCGGCATTGGTTTTAAATTTCTACCCAATGTTAACATTGCTGATGGTAACGTTTGTTATTATTACCAAAAAGGATTTTGGCCCGATGGCCAAAGCTGAAAAACGCACACGCGATACAGGTAAGGTTCTAAATGACGGTGCCAAACCATTAATTTCAGATGAGATTACTTCTCTTGAAATGAAAGAAGGCGTTACACCCAAAAGCATCAACATGGTGCTCCCGCTATTGGTAATGATCTTCATGATGCCTGTCACACTTGCCTTTACCGGCTGGGAAGAAGTTGCCAATGCTTCCTCACTTTTCGACCATTTTGTACTTGCCATTGGAAAAGGTTCAGGCTCTTCAGCAGTTTTGTATTCGGTTACAACATCCTTACTGGCAGCAATGATTTTGTATAAAATACAAGGTATCATGAAAGCCAAAGAGATGGTGGACACCGCTTTAAAGGGAATCAGCGAGCTTATGCCGCTGGCTTTGCTTATGATGATGGCCTTTTCAATAAGTGATGTTTGTAATCAGCTTGGCACGGGCGATTATGTTGCTCATTTTTCAGAAGGGTTAATTACTCCCGAATTCCTGCCGGCCATTATCTTTATACTCTCATCATTTATTGCATTTTCCACGGGAACCTCGTGGGGAACTTTTGCCATCATGATTTCGATTGTAGTCCCCATGGCTCAGATTCATGATGTCAACCTCTACCTGATGATTGCTGCTACTCTGGGCGGGGGCGTTTTTGGCGATCACTGCTCCCCTATTTCCGACACAACCATCATCTCGTCCATGTCGTCGGCTTCTGACCATATCGACCATGTAAAAACGCAACTACCCTATGCTTTGCTTATGGGCGCTGCTACCGTGGTTCTTTATATTATTCTTGGGTTCGCAATGAGTTAAGATCCGGTTGCCTAAGATTCATATACAACAGCGCCCAATCAAATAGTTAATCAAATGAACACTTAACGATTGTTATAAATCCTCAAACTTTTACTATTTTTGACCAAAATCTAAATCTTGGAATTACTATTTCTCAATTTCATCGATTTCCGCTGGTACGATCTGGTTGACATCATTTTGGTGGCAGCACTGCTGTACACAACCTACAAGCTGCTAAAAGGAACGGCCGCCACCAACATCCTGCTTGGCATCGTGGCTATCTTTTTAATATGGAAAGTGGTAAACGCTTTACAGATGACTATGCTTACTGAAATTCTCGGAGCTTTCATCAGTGGAGGTTTCATCGCATTGATTATTATCTTCCAGCCTGAGATTCGCGAGTTTCTGTTTACACTTGGAACCACTACCTTCTGGGAGAAATACAGCAAGCAGCTTGGATTTATGAAAGTTTTCTTTCAGGAATCATATGGAATCAACATCGACCCGATTGTAGTTGCCTGCAACCGAATGAGTGAAATAAAGCAAGGTGCTTTAATCGTAATTACCCGGCAAAATGAGCTTCAGCAACAGGTTGACTCCGGTCAGCTAATTGACGGAATTATCTCGGTTCGCCTGATTGAAAATATCTTTTTCAAGAACAGCCCGTTACATGATGGCGCCATGATTATTACCAATAACCGGATAAAAGCTGCGTCCTGTATTTTACCGGTTACAAAAAAACATTTGAGAACTTCTGCCGGGCTTCGTCACAGGGCTGCCGTAGGAATTACAGAAGTTTCTGATGCCATTGCCATTTTGGTTTCAGAAGAAACGGGTAATATTTCATACAGTATAAAAGGTGAAATCAGGTACAATATCCAACCGGCGAAACTCCAAAGCTTTCTGGTTGCCGACCTGGGTTTGAATAAAGAATCTGAATCAAAGAAGAAAAAAGAGAAAACTACAAAATCATAATTGTTTGTTAAGCCTCTCGTTAGTTTAAAAACAAATCTTTATCGTTTCTTATTTGGTTGAAAGCAATCCGCTTCAGCTCATCCGAAGTGTCAAAAACAATTTCGGGGTCAGTAGGAAATGGTATCGGGTTATTCTGAAGCAATTCGCGCGTGTCTTTTGTTAAAGCCCTCTCATCACCTTCAAAAGTAGCATACCAATAATCAAAAACAAACTCGGTAGTTATGGGAAATGTTTTAATCAGTTGTCCTGTCCGGTTTTCATAATAATCCAATGTACCTTTTACTTGCGCTTTTTTATTCATATGAGTTTTAGTAACATATGCCTTGAGCGTTACATATCTTGTTACTTTAATATCATTGCCAAGTGAATCCTTCATAACATTTCCATTGCCATCCAGCACATAATCCCAGCCATCCTTAACTTCGATGGTTTCCACAACCTTTTCCTGCTGTACCAGCTCAGGGGAAACGTTGATCTCCTTTAGCAGAATGTCAACATAAAAGTCGTAAGCAAAATCCTGCCGGGCGTAACTATCGAATTGTACCCACAATTGATTTAAATCTGAAAGGCTCATTTTCCTGATCTGCTCTTCGTAATTCTTCGGCAAAACTGCATCCGACTGATTTTCTATCTGCAATAAAACATAATTGGTTCCATAATTAACAGCCTGTTCTATCTTCACAACTACATCCTTGTAGTTGGGCATGTTATCCTGAATAAAAAGAAACTCATTATAGGCTTCTCTGGCATCAGATTTATTTCCTGTTTCGAGAAGCGCACTGGCATTTTCATAATTGTAAGCCACGGCTGTTTTAAGCGCCGCCATCTGTTCTCCGGCATAATTCTCTTTTGTAAAACCAATTTGTTGCAATACAATATCAGGTAACCTCCTCACCTTTTCCTGGCGATTATCCAACGCGAAGTAATTGAGATAGACATCTCCCCAAATATCAGGGCGACCTGTTAACTTAAGCTTTTCAATTGCATCCAGATTATGACCATTGGCCAGTGCCCATGCTTTTTTTAAGACAGCCACCTCCTTTTGGTTATCCGGACTTTTCATCAGCTTTTTAATGGATTTATCAATGGCTGCATCATAATCTCCCTTTTCGAGCAGTTTAGTAGAGCTGGAGCAGGATGAAACAAGCAGAATAACGATTAGAATAAAGATATTTGATTTAAAATTCATTTTTAATTTGTTAAACGATTACATAATCAATTAGTGGAATTCAAACGTGTTTTTTTTTACGAATTCATTGTTTTTCAGTTTTAGTCAAAAATAGTATTTTTTAGGGAATAACAATTCCTATGTTTACTTTTAAGATTAACGATACTGCCTCTTTGCCATTCTCTCTAAAATAACTAACTTGCCGCTCGTTATGGAAAACATATCCAAAATACCACGTATCAGGATTTTTGGTTTCTGGTTGGGAGCCGGTGTTTTTCTAATTACACTTTTCTTTGTCGACCTCGACCCGGAGAAACCGATTATTACCAACATGCTGGCAGTAGCTTTACTGATGGCTACCTGGTGGGTTTTCGAAGTTGTCCCTTTGGCAATCACGGCGTTACTGCCTGTTGTTCTTTACCCCACTCTTGGCATCATGAGCGGGAAAGCGGTTTCAGGCACTTATATCAATCATATTATTTTTCTTTTTCTGGGTGGTTTTATGGTGGCACTGGCCATGCAACGATGGAATCTGCATAAAAGAATTGCCCTGAGAATTTTGATGATAACCGGCACTAAACCAGTCAATATTCTCCTCGGGTTTATGTTTGCTTCGGCTTTTCTTTCCATGTGGATTTCCAATACTGCCACTACCATGATGATGCTCCCGATATTACTCTCTGTTGGCGATAAATTGCAAGAAAGTATTGGAGCTAAAAAATCTGACAGGTTTGTAATAGGGTTGCTGCTTGGAGTAGCTTATAGTGCCTCCATCGGAGGAGTTGCCACACTGGTTGGAACACCACCCAATCCCATGTTTACGAAAATCCTGCAAATCATGTTCCCGCAAAGTCCGGAGATTGGTTTTGCCGACTGGTTCATCTTTGCACTCCCCATCTCTGTGGTTCTATTCCTCGTAACCTGGGGATTACTTTATCTTATGTACTCAAAGCACCTAAAAGGGATTAACATCAGCAAAAGCACTTTTGAAGATCAATACAAGGCGTTGGGAAAAGCATCCTTCGAAGAAAAAGTAGTGCTGACAGATTTTGTACTACTTGCGCTTGCCTGGCTAACACGATCTCCGTTGCACCTCGGCTCGGTTCATCTGCCAGGATGGTCGCAGCTTTTCGCACACCCCGAATATTTTAACGATGGTACTGTTGCCATGATCTTTGCCCTGCCTCTTTATATTTTTCCAACCAGAGAAATAAACTCCAGATACATCATGAACTGGGAATATTCAAAACTGCTACCCTGGAATATTGTATTGCTTTTTGGTGGAGGCTTTGCGCTGGCACAAGGGTTTAAAGACACAGGACTTTCGATATGGCTTGGCGATCAGTTACTGGGTTTGTCAGCCGTTCACCCCCTCTTTCTGATTCTTTCCATCGCCCTGTTTATGACTTTCCTTACCGAGTTAACTTCCAATACGGCAACCACACAGATTATCCTTCCGGTGATAGCTTCTCTTGCGGTTTCCATTCACGTAAACCCATTACTATTAATGCTGCCTGCCACCGTTAGTGCCTCCATGGCCTTTATGCTTCCGGTAGCCACTCCACCCAACGCTATTGTTTTTGGTTCCAATCGAATATCGGTTATGCAGATGGCTAAAACCGGGCTGCTACTTAATCTCGTTGGAGCAATTGTAATTACATTGATGACTTACTTTTGGGGATCATCCGTTTTCCACATCGATTTACAAACCATGCCTGACTGGGCAGCAATTGCACAATAGCAGTTATCGTAGTCACCAAAATAATATCTTCGTATCCCCTGATTGTAAAAAAATAAAGTATCAAACAGAGGTTATGCCATTTTCTATACTTTTGCCAATAATAAAAAAATTAATTATGAAACTTGGATACAGGATTGCCAGAAGTATAATTTACCTTGCTTTAGGTGTATTAGCATTAACTTTACAAGGTAACATCAACGGGCTTTCCATTTATTTTGGAGTGGCTGCTGTAACAGCCGCAGGCATGTCGCTGATTTACCTTTTTCTTCATTTCGATGAAAGCATGGCGCGGGAAAATATCATCGAAATGATGATGGATGGATTCAGTGGGCTGATTATTTTCACTTACCCGCAAAGCGACAATCAGTTTTTTATTATTGTTTTCTCGTTCTGGATTGCCATTATGGGAGTACTTATGCTAACTTCGGGATTATTCAACAAAAGCAATAAAGACTTCCTGTGGTTTTACGCCCTGCTGGGTATTTCGTATATTGTTTCCGGGTTCAGCATTATGCATGTAACAAAAGAAACTTCCGGTATGATTGGTTACTTAATTGGCTTTGTACTGATTATTTATAGCGGAGCCAACATATGGCTGCTTACCAAACGTAAACAAGAAATTTATTAACGAGCCGTGTACTCCATCTCATTCAAAACAAATATTAATGCTCCTGCAAGTGTAGTTTTTAAAGCACTTACCAATCAGGAATTATTAACGCGTTGGTTTGCTCCGCAAGTGATTGCCATCGCCAAAGAGAGAACAATAGCAGCGTTTGCATTTGAATTCGACCTCAATTTTAAAGTTGACCTTGTTAAACTTACACCAGATAAATTGGTACAATGGCAGTGTATTGATGGCTATAAAGAGTGGTTAGATTCAGAAATCTGTTTTTGTTTAGAACCTGATTCTAACAAAACAAAACTAATCTTCGAGCATAAAAATCTGATAAATGATGCAAAGAAAGAAAAGACCACCTCAAGCTGGAATGAGTATTTAGAGAAATTAAAAACTTTAAGTGAATCATTGTAATTGATAGTTAATTCTTACACTTAGCATCAAATAAAAAACTACTTTTGTGCGCTCAATTTTTATGCTGGTTATAAACTCATTATTATAGCCGATAAAAGAATTATCAAATCTGTAAATGGATATAAAAAACATCATACGGTTAGTGCTTAACCTGCTTCATATTGATTTAACAAAGAATCTGGAATACGACAGGCTTACAAAATCAATTATTAAAAGAGTTTTATCAGATCGATCAAACTGCATTGATGTTGGCTGTCATAAAGGTGAAATATTGGACATTATCTTAAAAGCAGCACCAAAGGGAACGCACTTTGGATTCGAACCCATTCCTTATTTATACAACGACCTTAAAAATAACTACAAAGGAAAAGCCACCATCCTTCCTTATGCACTGGCAGCAGAAAACGGGCATTCTACTTTTCAGCATGTAAAAAATGCCCCTGCCTATAGTGGAATTAAGAAAAGAAAGTACGAAGTAAACACTCCTGACATCGAAGAGATTAATGTTGAGCTTAAAAAGCTTGATGATATAATCCCTGAAGGAACAAAAATCGATTTGATAAAAATTGATGTCGAAGGAGCTGAATACGGTGTATTAAAAGGAGGCCTTGAGTTACTAAAAAAAGACAAACCCTATATTATTTTCGAATTCGGACTTGGCGCCAGCGATTATTACGGCACAGAACCTAAAGATCTGTTTCAATTAATTACTGAAGAGGCCGGTTTAAAAATCTCAACTTTAAAATCGTTTATTAGCAAAAACGCACCACTTAGCTTAACCCAATTTAACGACTTATATAAAGCCAACAAGGAGTATTATTTTATAGCATACCGATAACCATATAAGATTGCAAATCACGCTTTATACTATACAAAGGCAGCTATCCGTAAAAAAAATAAATCACAAAAAGGTTTGCCAGTTTAAGAATAGTTAGTATTTTTGCAGCCCAAAAAAGAAAAACAAACATAGAAAGATATGTATTTAAGCACTGAAAAGAAAACCGAGATTTTCACAAAGTACGGTAAAAGCGAGCACGATACAGGTTCTGCAGAAGGACAAATCGCGCTATTTACTTTCCGTATCAAACACCTAACAGAACACATGAAAGCAAACAAAAAAGATTTGTTTACACAGCGTTCACTTATTCGTTTAGTAGGTAAAAGAAGAAAATTGCTCGATTATTTGAAAGCTAAAGACATCGAGAGATATCGTGCAATTATCAAAGAACTTGGACTTCGTAAATAGTCAAATTGCGATACCTTATGCGAAAAAAGGCAATTATTACGATTGCCTTTTTTTGTGTTTATGTAAACACCTGATTTATTAATTTCTTATAACACATTATGTCATATAATCTAATCACACAATCGTTTGATTTACCGGATGGTAGAACCATCACCATCGAAACCGGTAAGCTCGCCAAACAAGCCGACGGTTCCGTCGTAATTAAAATGGGCGACACTATGTTGCTCGCTACCGTAGTATCTGCTAAAGAAGCCAGAGAAAATGTGGACTTCATGCCACTTTCTGTTGATTACAAAGAAAAATATGCTGCCACAGGTAAATTTCCGGGCGGCTTTTTTAAACGCGAAGGAAGACCTTCGGAATACGAAATATTAATCTCCAGACTGGTTGACCGTGCACTTCGTCCGCTCTTCCCTGAAGATTACCACGCTGAAACTCAAGTTCTGATTACACTCATTTCCAATGGAAATGACGTATTGCCTGACGCACTAGCTGCACTGGCTGCATCATCAGCACTGGCTGTTTCAGACATCCCATTCAAAGAACCAATCTCAGAAGTAAGAGTGGCCAGAGTAAATGGTGAAATGATTGTCAATCCGAGTCAGTCAGCTTTACAAGAAGCTGATCTTGAATTGATGGTAGCTGCCACACTCGACAACATCATGATGGTTGAGGGCGAAATGAAAGAAGTTTCGGAAACAGTTATGCTGGAAGCTTTAAAAATAGCTCACGATGCCATTAAAGTTCAGTGTCAGGCTCAGGTTGATTTAGCTGCAAAAGTTGAAAAAGCTAATCCAAAAAGAGAGTATTGCCACGAGACAAATGATGAAGAGCTTAAAGAAGCTGTTCACAAAGCGACTTACGACGAGTGTTACAAAACCGCTTTAACCGGCAATCCTGACAAACATGCCCGCACAGATGCATTCAATGCCATCCGCGATGCATTTATGGAAACATTGAACGAAGAAGAGCGTGATGAAAAAGAAGGCCTTGTAAAACGTTATTTCCACGATGTGGAAAAAGAGGCTGTTCGTAATGCAATCTTAAACGAAAAAATAAGACTTGATGGCAGAAAACTTGATCAGGTTCGTCCTATCTGGACTGAAGTTGATTACCTGCCTTCAGCACACGGCTCAGCCATCTTTACAAGAGGCGAAACCCAATCGCTGGTTACCGTAACTCTTGGAAGCAAAATGGACGAACAGATGATTGATGGCGCTGTTTTAGATGGCTACAACAATTTTATGCTGCATTATAACTTCCCTCCCTTTTCAACCGGTGAAGCCCGTCCAATCAGAGGCGTTGGTCGTCGCGAAGTCGGACACGGAAACCTGGCCATGCGTGCCCTTAAACAAGTTATTCCAAATGGAGAAGAAAATCCATATACAATCCGTATTGTTTCTGATATTTTAGAGTCAAACGGTTCATCATCCATGGCCTCGGTTTGTGGTGGAACACTTGCCCTTATGGATGCCGGTGTTAAAATTACCAAGCCTGTTTCAGGTATTGCCATGGGACTAATTACCGATGGAGAAAAGTTTGCTGTACTTTCCGACATCCTTGGTGACGAAGACCACCTGGGTGACATGGACTTTAAAGTTACAGGTACTGTTGACGGTATTACTGCCTGCCAGATGGATATTAAAGTTGACGGATTAAGTTACGAGATTCTTGAACAGGCACTGGAACAAGCCCGTCAGGGACGCTTGCACATCCTTGGTGAAATGGCCAAAACCATAACCGAACCTCGTGCTGACTACAAAGACAATGTACCAAGAATTGAGAAGATGATGGTTGACAAAGAATTCATTGGAGCAATCATTGGTCCCGGTGGAAAAGTCATCCAGGAAATGCAGAAAGAAACCGGCACTGTTATCACCATTCAGGAAGAAGGAAACTATGGTATCATCGATATCGTTTCAAGCGACAAACAATCAATTGAAGATGCAAAAGCACGCATTAAAGCGATTGTTGCCGTACCTGAAGTTGGCGAAGTTTACATAGGTAAAGTTAAAAATATTGTTGCTTTCGGGGCTTTTGTTGAAATATTGCCTGGCAAAGATGGTTTACTTCACATTTCGGAAATTGACTGGAAACGCATTGAGAATGTTGAAAATGTACTTAAAGTTGGTGACGAAATCAAAGTAAAACTGATTGGCGTTGATCCAAAAACAGGCAAGCTTAAACTTTCACGCAAGGTATTGATTCCTCGCCCTGAAAGAAATAACGACAACAAGTAGAATAATTCCGGCCAATAATATTTTTGAATGAGACAATTAAAAATCACCAAACAGGTTACCAATCGTGAAACTGCATCGCTTGACAAGTATTTGCATGAGATCGGAAAGGTTGACCTGATTACAGCAGAAGAAGAGGTCGAACTCGCCAGAAGGATTAAACAGGGTGACAAAATAGCTTTGGAAAAACTTACCAAAGCAAACCTGCGTTTTGTTGTTTCAGTTTCGAAACAGTACCAAAATCAGGGGCTCAATCTCCCTGACTTAATCAATGAAGGAAATCTTGGACTTATTAAAGCGGCACAACGCTTTGACGAAACCCGTGGATTCAAATTTATTTCATATGCTGTTTGGTGGATTCGTCAATCAATCCTACAGGCACTGGCTGAACAATCCAGAATTGTTCGCCTGCCGTTGAATAAAATTGGTTCCATAAACAAAATAAACAAAGCTGCGGCACGCCTTGAGCAGGTTCACGAGCGTCAGGTACATGTATCGGAAATTGCGGAAGAGCTGGAGATGTCGGAACAAGCCATCAAAGACAGCATGCGTAATGCAGGCCGTCATGTATCGATGGATGCGCCACTGCTTCAGGATGAAGACAACAACATGTATGATGTTATCAGAAGTGATGAAAGTGTCACCCCTGAAACACAACTGCTTTACGAATCGTTGCAGAAGGAAATTGACAGAGCTATCTCTACTCTATCAGAAAGAGAAGCCGCTGTTATCCGTCTCTATTTTGGTTTAAAAGGAAAACATCCAATGACTTTGGAAGAGATCAGTGAAGAGTTTGATTTAACACGCGAAAGAGTTCGTCAGATTAAAGAAAAAGCCATTCGCAGATTGAAACAAACTTCCAGAAGCAAGATCCTTAAATCCTATTTAGGGTAAACAAATTCGAATAAATATTTACTTGTTTTTATAAAATATAGAAACATTTTAGGACAAGCTTTCGTAAAAGAATAACTTTACAAAATAAAAAACGGCAAAATGAGGCAACTTAAAATTACAAAACAAGTTACCAACCGTGAGACAGCTTCTCTTGATAAATATTTGCACGACATTGGCAAAGAAAACCTTATCACAGCTGATGAAGAGGTAGAATTAGCAAGAAGAATCAAACAAGGTGACAAAATAGCTTTGGAAAAACTTACCAAAGCAAACCTTCGTTTTGTAGTTTCTGTTGCTAAGCAATACCAAAACCAGGGATTGAGTCTACCGGATTTGATCAACGAAGGAAATTTGGGGCTGATAAAAGCCGCCCAGCGTTTTGATGAAACCCGTGGATTTAAGTTTATCTCTTATGCTGTTTGGTGGATTCGCCAGTCTATTCTCCAGGCATTAGCCGAACAGGCTCGTATTGTTCGCCTTCCGATGAATAAAATCGGGATGGCAACCAAGATTAACAAAGCCATTGCTCACCTGGAGCAAGAATTTGAACGCCCTCCATCGGTAGCTGAAATTGCTGAGTACACCAAACTTCCTGCTTCCGACATCAAAGAATCCATGAAGAACGGAAGCAAGCATACCTCGTTGGATGCACCGCTACTTCAGGATGAAGACAGTACCATGATTGATGTAATCAGAAGCGAAGATTCAACCACTCCTGAAACAGGACTATTGTACGAATCACTCCGTAAAGAGATTGACCGGGCTATTTCAACACTTTCGCAAAAAGAACAGGATGTTATCCGCCTTTACTTCGGTTTAGACGGCAAACACCCCATGACATTGGAAGAGATCGGTGAAAAGTTTGACCTTACCCGCGAGCGGGTTCGGCAAATTAAAGAGAAAGCCATTCGACGACTCAAGCAAACATCAAGAAGCAAGATTTTAAAATCTTATCTCGGATAAAATATAAAAGCACTCAATTGAGTGCTTTTTTTGTTTTACCTTCTTATAATTCTTTATGAAGGTATGTTGCACTGGCCTGTGCCGTGGGCATAATAAGTAAATCATTAATATTAACGTGAGTTGGAAGGGTGGTTACATAATAAATCGAATCAGCAATATCATCAGGATGTAAAGGCTCAAATCCCTTGTAAACACCATCTGCTCTATCCTTATCACCCTTAAACCGAACAATGGAAAACTCTGTTTCGACAGCTCCGGGGGCAATTTGTGTAACTTTTATTCCGTATTGAACCGTGTCAATTCGGATGGCTTTAGTAAGCGCATCCACTGCATGCTTGGTTCCACAATAAACATTTCCGTTGAGATAAACCTCTTTACCGGCAATAGAACCTACGTTGATAATATGACCTGATTTTCTTTGAACCATTCCCGGAAGAATTGCTCTGGTTACATATAGCAATCCTTTTACATTGGTATCGATCATTCGCTCCCAATCGTCAATTTCTCCTTCCTGAATCGTGTTCAGACCAACAGCCAATCCGGCATTATTAACCAAAATGTCAATCATCATCCACTCTTCCGAAAGCGTACCTACCGAGGTAAAAACAGCTTCTTTATCTCGTACGTCAAAATTGAGAATTTCAACCTTAATACCATATTTGCTTTTTAATTCATCAGCTATACTATTCAACCTGTCGGCACGGCGACCGGTTAAAATAATATTATCACCATTAGTAGCAAACTTTTCGGCACAGGCTAAACCAATTCCACTGGTAGCACCCGTAATCATAACTATCTTGTTCATTGCTCTACTCTTTAATTTTTACCATTCTCTTTTTACTCACATACTCCGAAGTGTTAGCCTTGGTTTCCACCCAACAGGTATCACCCGACACCTTATAAATTTTCACAAAAAGTTTTATAGTCCTTTCCGGAAGTTTCAGTCCTGCAGGACGGTTGTGCATCTTCAACAAAGTTAGTTCGTAATTGCAATCATCAATCCAGCGGATATGAAAATCGGTTGTAACCACCGATTTTTTTGCCGTTTCGGTTTGAACCGAATCGTTACGAGTGATTGTATAATCGGGCGAGCTTGCATCCAGCAACTTAAAAACACCTGTTTTAAAACGCGAACAAACGGGCTGCTGCTGAGCATAGACAAACCCCACAGTAACAAGAAAAAAAGCTAAAAACAAATATTTTACAATACGCATACAACACACTTTTATGTTGCGAAAAGTAACAATTATATTAATCGGTTATCACAATTTTTTTCGATAACAACAATTAATATACCTGTCTCTATTTTCAGTCGGATTCCGTTGGTGTACAATAGTTAAACCAACATTATTTATTTTTCCCGAAATCAAACAAGTAGCTTAAGGTACACTGTGCCCAAAATCCGGGCATCTTAACATTTCCTATGTCGTAATATACGGTATTTAAGATGTTGTTTCCCCTAAGTCCGAGATTAAAATTTTTTATTTTATAATTAATTGCAAGGTTAATTAAAACAATTTGTTTGTAAGGTTGCGCACTATTTGCAACATAATCAAAATAACTTCCGTTACGATGTTGGTAATTAATATTCCACACCGCGTCAAGATTTTTACAAATTTTATGCGAAAGCATAAAACTCAAATTGTGTTTTAAGTAATCCAGTGCATACATCGAAATATATTCATCACTTTCTTTATTGGAGATAATAAAAGAATATTTTCCCGATAATGACGAAACAAAACCACTGTTTGCGTTGTTCCAGGCAAAAGAGATTGTAAATCCCGATGTATTTAACGAAGTAATATTCATTGATTCCCAACGGTCGGCTTCGGGAAGTTTTACACGGTCAATTAAATCAATACCGATTCTGTGAAACAGTATCAAACCATATTTCCAGTTTCGATAATACCACCGTAAGCCGGTTTCCATATTAATTGCTTTTTCGGGATTTAGCAACGGATTGGAACTCATCACAGGGCCGTTGTAGTAAAGGTCGGTAAAAGTTGGCAATCGCATTGATGACGATACTGAAGCATACAATTTAAAGTTGGCAGGAAAAAAATATCCAATACTCAGCGAAGGGAACAACCCCTGCGCCATAAAACGCGAATAAAACCACATAACCCCTCCTTTTATTGTAAAACGGCGATAACTGTATTTATGATTAAATCGTATTTCAACATTGAACCTCTTATCCGATTTGGTATAAAAGCCACCAGAGTCACCACCGCTAAAAACGGTATCATTAATGGTTTTTCCCAGAACGTTACTGTAAATAAGTTCGCTATATATATTTGCACCCAAATCGGTAGAACCTGCAAACCAGCTAAAGCCGCCTCTGACCAAAGCACCCGTAACATCGGTACGGTGATAGTTATGGTGACGGTAAGGATAAAATCCGGAAGCGGTATTAAACCCTGCGGTATCACCTTTCATAACATACACATCATTGGTTTTTACATACCAGTCATTATCTTCCCTAAAAAGTTCAAAACGGTCATAAGTTCTGCGCCAGTAAGCCGACACTCTTCCGTTAACCATTCCGTTATATTTTACCGTAAAAACCGTGTTGATAAGTTTTAGCTGCTCAAACTGACAGGGATATTTCGGCGTGTAAAAACTGTTTGCGCCAAATGCTTTATCCTGATAAGCCGCCATTATAGAAAATACGGTATTTTTTAAGTTATAATAAAACCGTTGAGTCAGTTGGAGATTTTTAAAATCGGTGTCGGGAAAATATCCGTCCGAACGAGTGTAATCAACCACACTTCTTCCCGCAAACCTTTTTAATCTGTAATCGGCCATAATATCTCCCGTTGCAAGCCCGTACATTCCTGCTCCCGTTTTTATATACAGTCGGTTTGAAACAGGCTTTGAAGTAATAATATTAACTACTCCGCTAAAGGCATTGGCTCCAAACAGCGACGATGCCGTTCCTTTTAGCACTTCTATTTTTTTAATTTCGGTTATTGGAACTGCAGTTACAAAGCTATGATGACCGGTTTGAGGGTTATTCATTGGAATACCATCCACCATAATAAGGGTTTGATCAAAAGTACCTCCCCGAATGGAGATATCCGACTGAACACCAACGGGGCCGCGCTGCCGGATATCAATATCACCCGATGATTTTAAAAGATCATCAACCGTCAGCATATCCCCGATACTGTCAATAACATCTACCGACAAATCTGTTTTTACCGATGTTTCCGAAAAAACAGATGACGAGATGGTAACTTCGGGAATTAATAATGTGGTATCGGTTTGGGCGGAAACAAGAAGCGTAAAAACCAAAAAAACGGGCAGTAACAAAACAAGTTTCATTTTCTGCATACGTCATTAAAAAAAGGGAACCAAACAGTTCCCTTTTAATCCTATAATATTCTAAATGGAATTATTTTACAATTTCATTAACCAGCCGTGCAGCCTCGCTAAGTTCAATTGCCGAATAAACCTTTAAGCCCGATTTGTCGATAAGTTCTTTACCCTCTTCGGCATTGGTTCCCTGTAACCTAACAATAATCGGCACTTTTATATCTTCAATGTTGTTGTAAGCATCTACAATTCCCTGTGCAACACGGTCGCAACGAACAATACCGCCGAATATATTAACCAAAATGGCTTTTACGTTAGGGTCTTTAAGGATGATACGGAAAGCCTGTTCAACACGCTTGGCATCGGCAGTACCTCCAACATCGAGAAAATTGGCCGGATCGCCGCCCGACATTTTAATAATATCCATGGTAGCCATGGCAAGGCCTGCACCGTTAACCATACAACCCACGTTTCCGTCGAGTTTTACATAGTTAAGGTCGTATTTGCCTGCTTCCACTTCCATGGGGTCTTCCTCTTCAATGTCGCGCATTTCGGCAATGTCTTTATGACGATACAAAGCGTTATTATCAACCACCACTTTGGAGTCGGCTGCATAAATTCTTCCGTCGGCGGCTTTAATTACCGGATTGATTTCAAACAGACTGGCATCGGCACCTACATATGCTTTGTAGATGGCGAAAGCAAATTTGGTCATCTCTTTGAAAGCGGTTCCGCTAAGCCCCAGATTAAAGGCAATACGACGTGCCTGAAAACCGGTCATACCCACTTTAGGGTCGATAATCTCGTGATAAATTTCATCGGGAGTTTCTTCGGCAACCTGCTCAATGTTCATACCGCCGCGGGGTGAATACATAACCATGTTACGGCCTTCGTCGCGGTTTAACAAAATACTCAGATAATACTCTTCAACAGGTTCCGGCCCTGCGTAATAGATATTTTGTTCAATCAACACTTTGCGAACCAGCTTTCCCTCTTTTTTGGTTTGGGGGGTAACCAGGTGCATTCCGATGATCTGATCGGCATACATTCTTACCTCGTCAAGACTTTTGGCAATTTTAACACCACCGCCTTTTCCGCGTCCGCCGGCATGAATCTGTGCTTTTACAGCCCATTTGTCGGAACCGGTCTCTTCCTGAATCTTCTTTGCTGCTTCTACAGCTTCGTCAGCATTATTGGCAACAATGCCAAAAGGAACGGATACTCCATATCGTTTTAAAATGGATTTACCCTGATATTCATGTAAGTTCATACTGTTAACGTTAATGTTTTCAACTTATAATTTTCAAGCTCCCAAAAGTAAAATATTTATCGTGAATGACACATATTATTCTATTAAAGATTGTTTAAGCCCATAATTTAGAATTGGTTTTAAATTGAAATCGGACCACAGGCTTGTTTTACCGGACATTTATAATTACCTTTGCCGTTAGTATTGTTATGCGTTATTATGATCATCTCTTTTGGCAATAAGGAGGCGGAAAAAATTTGGAAGGGAATCCGTGTGCCCAATTTACCGGAAGAAATTCAGAAAACGGGACGACGAAAATTGCGAATGCTTAACAATTCTCAAAACATAACCGATCTTAGAATTCCTCCGTCTAACCGGTTAAAAAAATTATCGGGAAACAAAAAGGATTTTTACAGTTTGCGAATAAATGATCAATGGCGAATTGTTTTTATTTGGGAAAATAGCAATGCCTGTGAAGTTGAAATAACAGATTATCATTAAAAGATTAAGAAATGGAAAATTTACCAAATATTCATCCCGGGGAAGTATTGCTTGAGGAGTTTATGAAACCCTTTAATATTACGGCTTACAGACTTTCCAAAAGTCTGGAAATACCACAAACGAGGGTTTCGCAAATTCTTAAAGGAAAGCGAAGGATCACGCCCGATACGGCATTAAAATTAAGTTCGTTTTTTGGAAATTCGGCTCAGTTCTGGCTCGGTTTGCAAAATGATTACGACATGGAAGAAGCAAGGCTGAAACATACCGAATTGTTGCGCCGAATAAGGGAAAAGGGTAAACAACTTTTGGGTGAGGTTTAAATTTCGTAGCACTCCCCTTCAACCGACAGTTCGCTGTTATTAAAAACAACCCCTGCCTCTTTTAACAGATGTTCTTTTTCTTTAAAACGGGCCGAGAAATGCCCCAGCAATAATTTTCCGGCGTGTGCTTTTTGGGCAATTAGCGCTGCCTGAGCGGCAGTTGAATGAAACTTGTCACGCGCCAGATGTTCCTGCGAATTGTCAAAAGTAGCTTCGTGATAAAGCAGGTTCACATTACGGATATACGGAATAATCGCTTCAAAATAGGCAGTATCAGAGCAAAAAGCATACGAACGTGGTGAAAGTGGGTCAAGGGTAATTTCTGCGTTGGGAATAATCCTCCCGTCTTCAAGTTCATAATCCAACCCCTCTTTAACGGCATACATCTTCTCAACTGAAGGGTTATACTCTTCCACAAATGACTTCATTAACTTACGCTGACCAATTTTTTCACGGAAAACAAAACCATAGGTCGGGATACGATGTTTCAATGAGAAATGCTCAATTGAGATATGGTTATCCTCGTATAACGGACGGTTTTTGATTTCTTCAAGAAAGTGAAAAACCAAGGTGTAATTCAAATTACTTTTGGAAGCTTCTAACTGAATTTCAATAACCTTTTTCAACTCACGGGGCGCATATATATTAAGTGCTTTTTTTCGACCGTAAAGATGAAATGTATTCAACAGCCCGATTAATCCAAAGAAATGATCTCCGTGTAAATGACTAATAAAAATATTGTTGATGTTGCTATGACCTGTTTTATATTTAATCATCTGTATTTGCGTTCCCTCTCCGCAGTCAATTAAGAACCTTTCTTTACCATAAGTCACAAGTTGTGACGTTGGATTTTGAAATGAGGTAGAAACAGCTGAACCGTTTCCTAATATGGTAACATTAAACGGAAGCATAAAAAATTAAGGAATAAATTGCATGATTAATGTTTAATTGCTTTGTGTGCATACAAAGGTAAAAAAAAACCGGAGGGGACGGATAGGTTTACAAGTAGTAATCCACCACCGTGGTTTTGTCAACCACCTCTTTCATAAAGTCGAGGATTTTAACATGATCGGGGTGGGCGCGATAGGCATTCAGTCCCGCTTCGTCATCAAAATCGGCCGTGAGCACCAAATCGTAAGCAGCAGGTTTTGTATTAACATTAATTCCAACCTCCATCCTTTTCAGTTCGTTAATTACGGGAACCAGACCGTCAAGCATTGTTTTTACTTTACCGGCGGTTTCTTTTGCCGTTTCCCTGTTCCTGAATTTCATCATCACAATATGACGTAACATAATTTGCTTATTTTAATGGTTGTCCAAATATTTCTTCAGTTCCTTAACGGCAATTTTAAACCACACGGTATAATTATCCGGATTTTTTTCAATGTCGGCGTACAGCTCGCCCGGCCAAATATACTTCCAGTCGCCCACCTCGTCGGGGTTGGGTTTGGGGTTTTTATCGCAAATGCCCGTAAAAACGTGGTCGTATTCATGTTCGGTAAGCCCGTCGCCTACGTCGGCCTTGTAAACAAACGAAAACACCTCTTCAATATCACAATCAAACCCCATCTCTTCCATCAACCGGCGGTGTGCGGCATCTTTAATGTTTTCGCCCGTGCGGGGATGACTGCATACCGTATTTGTCCATAACTCCGGTGAGTGATATTTCTCCTCAGCCCTTTTTTGCAACATCATCTGTCCCTCTTTATTAAAGATAAAAACAGAAAAAGCCCGGTGAAGTTCTCCTCTTTCGTGAGCTTCCATTTTTTCCATTGTTCCCAAAGGCTGATCGTTTTTATTTACTAAAACTACATATTCAACCGGCATAGCTGTTTGTTTTTAAGTTTGGTTATGATATATGCAAAGATAGAAATATTATAAATACATTGTAAATAGGAAAATCCAATGATTGTTTCTATTTTTGTCAGCTTAAATAATTATTTTATTGATACTGCAGGTATGGTAATGATTACGGGGAAAGCACTTACGTGCAACGAAATGCGGGATTTGCTGTATAATAAATCGAAGCTTTCAATTGATAACGAAACCCTCGAAAGGGTTGATAAAAGTTTTCGGTTTTTGGTTGAATTTTCCAAGGATAAAATTATTTACGGAATCAATACCGGTTTTGGGCCGATGGCTCAGTACAAAGTTGATCCTGCCGATCTGACCCGTTTGCAGTATAACCTTATCCGCAGTCATGCCGCAGGAAGCGGTGAGCCGCTTAATCCTGTTCAGGTAAAAGCTGCCATGATTGCACGGCTGAAAACGCTCTCGCTGGGATATTCCGGAATTCATCAGGATGCCATTATCATTTTAGAACAATTGATAAACAACGATATTACCCCCTTAATTCCTTCGCATGGCGGAGTTGGGGCAAGCGGCGATTTGGTTCAGCTGTCGCAACTTGCATTGGTGATTATTGGTGAAGGAGAGGTGTTTTACAAGGGAGAGAAGCGCAAAACAAAAGAGGTTTTTCAGGAACTCAGCATAAAACCGTTAAAGGTGCATTTACGCGAAGGACTGGCGCTTATCAACGGCACTTCGGTAATGACGGGTATCGGTTTTGTTAACCTGTTTAAGGCCAAAAATCTGCTTAACTGGTCGCTGGCAGCTTCGGCCATGATTAATGAGTTGGTGCAGTCGTTCGACGACCATTTTTCGGATATGCTTAATCAAACCAAACAGCATAAGGGGCAACAAATCATTGCGGCGGCACTACGTACTTTTTTAAGCGACAGCAAGCTGATACGCAAACGCGAAGACCATCTTTACAACGGACATCACAGCGAGAAGGTGATTAAGCAAAAAGTTCAGGAATATTACTCGCTGCGGTGTGTTCCTCAAATTTTGGGGCCGGTTATCGACACGTTACACTATACCAGAACCATTCTTGAAGGCGAAATCAATTCGGTGAACGACAATCCGGTTATCAATTTTGAAACGGGAACGGTTTATCACGGCGGTAATTTTCACGGCGACTATGTTTCGTTTGAAATGGACAAAACAAAAACCGCCATTACCAAGCTCTCGATGCTTGCCGAACGGCAACTTAACTTTTTACTAAACAATAAACTTAACGAAATTCTTCCGCCCTTTGTTAATCTTGGTGTGCTGGGACTCAATCTCGGCATGCAGGGTGCACAGTTTACCGCCACATCAACGGTAAGCGAAAATCAAAGCCTCTCGTTTCCCAGTTATGTTCACAGCATACCCAATAACAACGACAATCAGGATATTGTAAGCATGGGAACCAATTCGGCACTCATTGCCGATAAGGTTATCAACAATACTTTTGAAGTGCTGGCCATTGAGCTGATGACCCTTTCGCAAGGATTTGCCAAACTGGGTCTGGAAGATAAAGCATCGGCAAACACTCAAAAAATTCTCGGAATGGTTCGTTCATTCCTTCCGGTTTTTAAGGAAGACAACAGCCTTTACACGCAGATTGCCGAGCTGACTGAATATCTGAAAAATAACGATCTTCAATTTATTAATCTTTAATTTTATGAAATACGCATTGGTAACAGGAGGCTCGGGAGCCATTGGCAAAGCTGTTTGTGAAAAACTGGCCGAAACGGGTTACCATGTATTGATCAATTATAACCGTAGCAGGGAAAAAGCGGAAAACACTCTTGAAAGCGTAAAAGCAGCCGGAGGAGACGGAGAAATTATTGCGTTTGATGTGGCCGATGATAAGGCCGTAAAGGATGCACTGAACAACTGGAAAGAGAAACATCCCGACGAATATATTTCGGTGTTGGTAAATAATGCCGGTATCACAAAAGACAATTTGATGCTTTGGATGGAAAAAGAGGAGTGGCACAGTGTTATTAACACAAGTTTGCACGGCTTCTATAATGTTACATCCCTGTTGCTGAAAGATATGGCCATTAACAAATTCGGAAGGGTCATTAATGTGGTTTCTCTTTCGGGTTTAAAAGGACTTCCGGGACAAACCAACTATTCGGCAGCTAAAGCCGGTATTATTGGGGCTACCAAAGCGCTGGCTCAGGAAATGGGCCGGAAAAAAGTTACGGTTAATGCCGTGGCACCAGGCTATATCAGGTCGGAAATGACAAAAGAGCTTGACGAAAAGCAACTGAAAAAGCTTATTCCTGTCAATCGTTTCGGGTATCCCGAAGAGGTAGCCGATTTGGTTGCTTTCCTCGCCTCCCACAAGGCAGGTTATATAACCGGAGAGGTGATTAGTATTAACGGGGGGATTTATACTTAAGGGGGGAGATGGTTGATTGAAGGTTCAAAGTTTGAAGTTCAAGGTTTGGAGGTTTAAGGTTTGAAAGTTTGATGTACCGCTAAGGCGCAGAGGCGCAAAGGAAACCTTTTCGGTCGAACGAAGGCTTGCGTTCCGATAGTGAAAAATGAAAAGTGAAAAATGAAAAGGTTCAATGTTTGAAGGTTCAAGGTTTGAGGAACGCTAAACGCAGAACGCCAAACGCAGAACGCTAAACGCTAAACGCTTATACAGTTTATTGTAAAAATTGAAAGATAAAGAATAAAAGAAATGGAACGCAGGGTAGTTATTACCGGAATGGGGGTTTATTCAGTGATTGGTAAAAACCTCACAGAGGTTAAAGAATCGTTATTTTTGGGAAAATCGGGTATTGGTATCGATCCTGAGCGTGAAGCGCTGGGATTTCGTTCGCTACTTACAGGAATTATTGAAAAGCCTACGCTTAAAGGAATATTACCGCGCAGACAGCGGGTGGGTCTTGCCGAACAGGGTAAATATGCTTACCTCGCCACCATGGAAGCCATTACAAATGCAGGGCTTGACGTTTCCTTTTTTGAAGATAATATAGCAGGTATCTTATACGGAAACGACAGCTCGGCGGTTCCCGTGATTGAAGCGGCCGATATTTTACGCGAAAGAAAAGATACCTCTCTGATTGGTTCCGGTTCCATATTTCAATCCATGAACTCAACGGTAAGCATGAACCTTTCGGTAATTTTAAAGCTCAAAGGAATTAACTTTACCCTAAGCGGTGCCTGTGCAAGCGGTTCACATGCAATAGGTGTGGGTTACATGTTTGTAAAACAGGGTTTGCAGGATATGATTGTTTGCGGCGGCGCACAGGAGGTTAACGCCCTTTCCATGGGGAATTTTGATGCCATTGCCGCTTTCTCAACCCGCCATAACGAACCTGAAAAAGCTTCACGTCCTTTTGACCGCGACCGCGACGGCCTGGTGCCCAGTGGCGGCGCTGCCACCGTTATTATCGAAAGTTACGAATCGGCGGTAAAAAGAGGGGCACCGATTATTGCCGAAATACTCGGATACGGGTTTTCATCCAACGGCGAACATATTTCGGTACCAAATGTTGACGGCCCGGTTAGGTCGTTAAAAATGGCGCTGGAACAGGCAAATCTTAAACCTTCGGATATTGACTATCTGAATGCTCATGCCACTTCCACCCCGGTAGGCGACAGCAATGAAGCACAGGCCATTTTTGAGGTATTTAAAAATACCGGTGTTCCGGTAAGTTCAACAAAAGGAATGACGGGACACGAAATGTGGATGGGGGGAGCTTCGGAAGTGATATATTCCATCTTAATGGCTCAAAACAACTTCATCGCACCCAATATCAATTTTGAGAATCCCGATGAGTTTTCTGCAAAACTTAACATCATAAACAAAACAAAAGAGGCGAAAATTAAAACTTTCCTCTCCAACTCTTTCGGATTCGGAGGCACCAACAGTACACTTATTGTAAGAATGATGTAATTTTTTTCATCCTTTATTGGTCACATTTGTTAAAACTATGCACTTTCAGTGCAAGACTCTCAGTTGCTACACATTTTATTAACTTTGTATTGTGAAAACACAAAGACGAAGTGGTCATTCAGTATCTGTTCTTACGGCTTATATAGTTTGGGTAACCATGTTTAGATATCAGGTTCTTAAAGGCGATATTTAAGTAATATGTAGGGAATTGATAAAGTAAATATGTGATGTTGAAGATATTCGCATACTTAAGGTGTAATCAGTAAAGATTACGTACACATTCATATTGAGTATCGTCCTTCTCAAAATATAAGTGATATTGTAAAAAGGTTTAAGGGTTGTACATCCTGACGCTTGCAAGAGGAATATCCTGAGCTTGTTAAAAGATATTGGGGCTGACATTTCCGGGCGATAGGTTATGGTGTTTAGAGTACAGGTAATATAACAGATGAAATGGTACAAGAATATCTTGAACATCATCGAGAACCTTCTAACTTGGACAATGATAATATTAGTTTGCAATAAGAATTTCATTCTTTCTTTTTTGAACCTATGGACTTGCAGTCCATAGTGGTTTAGTTTTCTTCGTCATTCCGACGACCGTAGGGAGGAGGCCTGCCCTGCCGGCAGGCGGGAATCCCCTACTATTGATGACCTATTACCTTTTTAGAGGCAGGCTGAAACTCAGGAGTTCCCTCAGTCGTGCCTCCTTCGGGATGACGATGGGGCTTGCGGGCGGGGCAACCAGCAACCCCGCCTGTTCTTGCCAGAACATTCGGGTAGGCAGCATCAAGCAACAAGGAACCGAAAAGGTTCGCTTCGCGCCTTTGCGGTTCAAATTTTCACTTTTCATTTTTCGCTTTTCACTATCGGGACACAAGCCTTCGTTCGACCGAAAAGGTTTCCTTCGCGCCTCTGCGCCTTAGCGGTTCAACTGTCAAACCTCTAAAAATTCATCAAATTAACAGTGTGGCAGGCGGCAACGGCGGCGGTTTCGGTTCTTAACCGCGACGGGCCGAGCTTAACAGGAATAAACCCTTTTTCTTTGGCTTGTTCCACCTCTTCCGGACTAAAATCACCTTCGGGGCCAATCAGCACAAAGGCATTGTTGCCGGGTGTGTATGCTTTTGAAAGCTCCAGTGTTACCGCTTTATCGATGTAGGCAATAAATTTATCCCCCTCAAAAGGGAGGCTGATCATCTCCTTAAAACGCATCATCTTTTCCAGTTTGGGGTGAAACGATTTTAACGACTGTTTTACAGCCGCGGTAATTACCCTGTTTAGCCTGTCGGGTTTTATATCCTTCCGTTCGGAATGAAAACTCACAAAAGGAATGATGGTATCAATACCAATTTCGGTGGCCTTTTCAATAAACCACTCAAAACGCGAAATGTTTTTTGTGGGAGCCACTCCCATCCATAAGGTAAACGGCCGGCGATCGTCTCCTTCCTGTTTTTCAATAACTTCCACTTTGCAATGTTTGGGGCTGTCGTCCACTATCCGGCAAATATAAAAGAACCCGTTTCCATCGGTAAAATGAACTTTATCACCGCTTTTGTGACGCAAAACACGTATCAGGTGTTTCGACTCCTCTTCGGGGAGCTGGTAAAAAGGTTCCGTAATATCTGGGGCATAAAAAAGATTCATGGTGTAAAATTAGTTTTTTCCGTTTATCTCTGTTAAAAATATTAAAAGCTTCCAAGAAGCTGATAATTAAATAAAAAAAGATATATCGTAAATATGGTAGGAAGCCATACAAAATTAGATGTTTACAAACGGAATGAAAAACATATTAAGAAATGCTGATCATTAAAAAATAGCATGCCGGTTAAATAGTTTTAAACTCCCGCCGGAATATTGCCGAAAAGTAAAATCATTTTCTTTCCTTTGTCGCAAAAATTGAAAAATGAAACATTTTTACCGGATTGTTTTGTTACTTCTCCCTTATGTTACAGTAGCCCAAAGCAGTACACAGCTTGTTGGTAAAGAGGGTAGCTCCTATATTTTCGGTCAGATTTATGCTGATTTTTATGCCGGTTTTAACGATAACTATAAACCGCAGGCTGCCTTTGTATTTAAGCAGGGAATTATTGGCTATAAACACGGGTTTAAACACGGATTGTCGGGACTTATTATGCTGGATGTTACCCGTACCACCCATTTTACAAGCCTTAGCGATACGGCCGGGAATATAATTCCTCTGGACTATTTTGAAGGCAGCAAATATACCGCCTACCTTAAAATGGCCGAAATAAAATGGAACATCAATCACCATTTTACGTTGCGTTTCGGACAATTGCTCAACACGCAATACCTTACCTTTATTGATAAGTTCTGGGGATTCAGGTATGTGGACGTTACCTTTCAGGAGAAATACCGCTTTGGGATGCCTGCCGATTTTGGAATCCAGGCCGATTACAAACTAAAAGATAAGTTGTTGTTACAACTGTCGGTGGTTAACGGCGAAGGCCCTTTCAGGTATCAGGATAAGTTAAGCCGGTTCCTCTATGCGGCAAACATTCAGTATCGTCCGGTTAAAGATTTTACCCTTAAACTTTATGCCGGCGTTGAATCGGCACCCGATACGGGAATGTATGTAACCATAAAAAAGATCGGTTCCCTGTTTGCAGGCTATAAAACCGACAAGTTTGGTGTGGGAGCCGAAGCCAATTATGTTAAAGATTACAATTATGTTGAGGGAACCGACAAGTACGGATGCTCGGTTTATGGTTTTGTAACGCTTTTCCCGAAATTTGTGGTTCTGGGCAGATACGATTATTTGTTTCAGCAATTTGAAAATAATAACCTGGTAAATAACTACTACATTGTGGGTGCACAATACGAACCGGTTAAGTTCTTGCTTACTTCGCTCAACTTCAGATACTATTCAAAAAACGATTTTCCGATGATTTACCTCAATGTGGGATTTAAATTTTAACATCAGCTGGCTTTAACAGTTTTTTAATATTTCTCTTCTACTGTTTGCCTACTTTTGTGCAAAAATTTATTGCCTTTGAAATTAAAAAGATCATTTGTTTTATTGCTGTTGATGGCAACGGTGCTTACCACATTTTCGCAAAACAGGGTAAGTTACCAAAAACATCTGTTCAGTTACGGCAGTGTGCCTGCAAAAAGCAATCTGCATTCGGTCTTTTCGTTGATGTCGGTCAACAACGAAAAAAACATACGTACCCTTAAGTACGAAATGAAATGGCGGCGCTTTGTTGAGGTTACAAAAAACCAGGTCAAAATAAGCAGTGATAAGGTTTCGGTAACCGGCGATGTTTTTTTCAGGGATTTTAATTTCGATACCCTCATTACTCCCGATCTGGCAAAAATCACCCTTTCGTGGAAGGAGCGTAAAACAGGTTATCACCGGCAACAGCAATTCATCGCTTCTTTTCCATCCGTTAACACGGTTCTTAATCCGGATCATTTTCAGGGAGAAAGCCTGTCGGTTTCATGCCGATTTGAAATGTCGGACCGCAAATATGCCGGCTTTGTAAAAGCTGCCGGTGTGGTAAATCATTATTATGGTTTTAAATCGGTTCTTGCGGGATTTAAACGGTATTCGGGCGACAGGGAAAAGGTGAAAGTTTTAACCGATTATATTGAAATACACAGGGCTTTGGAAAATATCAGAAGCCTGAACATCATAAACTATCTTCATTTAAAAAAACACGATCCGGCAAAATTTTTGTCGCTCTACAATAAAGCGGTAAGGCTTGAAACCCGGAACCGCACCCTTGCCCGCCAATATCTTAACCGCATGGGACGGGAGAAGAATATGAAAGCCATATTTTCACGAAATCTTGTGGAATTATCGGTTAGTTATTTGTCGGCAAAAAGCGGTTATCAACCCTATATTGCCGCTTCGTACGAAAAAATGGCACGTTTGTCCGATGATGAGGAAACATTTGAATATTACCGATTGGTTTGCAGTAAACTCGACAATACCGGGGGCGGCACCGTTTCCGTTTCACAGGTGGTTTTTAACGAATTTATTAAGCAGGCCGAACGTTATGAACAGTCGGAATCGTACGCTTATTCGCTGATAATGCTCGACAATGCCGCTGTTTGGGCAGGAAGGATGAAAAAGGTAAAAACCGAACCTGCATTCACGGTTCAGTTGCAGCACACCATTGACGGAATGCTGGCATCATATTTAAAAGTGGCATCGGCAGGTATGCACTCCGGAAATCGTAAAATGGCCGAACGATATATTGCCAAAGCCGGAAAGCTTTACCGGCAATCGTTAAAAAAGTACCCTTTCCTTTCGGGAATGTCGTTACCGCTTTTTCTGCAAACATTGCATCAAATGGCAACGGAAGAGATATCTTCGGAACATTATCAAACCGCGCTGGATTTGCTGTTTCGCTTTAAAAGTGTTTTTGTTTACGGCGGAAAGGAGCCGGAGCTGACGGCCCTCAACACCAAAGCTTATACGGGCCTTTATGATCAATATATTACACGGGTTCAAACGGCGCTTGCCAACGGTTACATTGATGAAGCGTACAAAAGAATAGAAGCGCTTAAAGATTTTAAAAAGATGAATGTCCGCTACCTTACCGGCGACACCCTGTTGGAAAACCGTATTGAAAAATCAGCCTACGGATTGATTCTTGAATTTATCCAGCGGGGAGAGATATTGTCGGATAACGGTAAAAATGCGGAAGCAATGGAAAACTACAGCATCGCATTGGGGTTACAGGAAGATTTTTTGAGTTATCATATCGACCGGCTGGATGACCTTGTCAACCAAAACGCACTGCCCGTTTTGCTGGATAAAATTGAACAGGCAGAGCTGAAAGTGTGGGCCAACAAAACAAAAGAGGCCAACTTACTTTATGATGAGATTTTAAACGATGTGACTTTCTATCATTTGAAAAACAACCCGCAGATAAAGATTAAAACAAATGAGCTGAAACAAAAACTTTCCAACCGTAAATGTGTGGATGCCGGTTACGCTTTGTCAAACTATTTACAGGTCGTTCAAAACCGTATCGGCACCGGAAAGTGGCAGGAAGCTGCTGTTGCCATGAAAAATGCCGATGCCGTTGTAAAGGCAAACAAAAACTGTCCTCTTGACACCTTATTGTATTTTAAGCTTAAAAGCAGGTATGGAGAGGCGGTTTATTACAGCGGAAAATATGCACGGGTAAGAGACAGGCTCTATGCATACGGATATGCTTCGGTATGGAAAGAGCTGGCCGCTTTGGAGTTGTTTTACCACCAACATCATTTGTCGGAGTGGGGCATCGGCGAACCGGGATTGTACAGCGTGGTTAAAAGTCAGCATAATGGCGAAAATGTAAAAATGCTGGTTGAATTTTTTCTGGAACACGATAACGGTTTAGCGGCCTACCGGTATTTGTTGCTGCTGCGAAATTCGGATATCCCGAAACGTGAAATAAGAGAACTGCAAATTAAAACAGGCACCAAACTGGCAACACAACTTTCCGTCGGAAAATTTGATGAAATCGTTGATGCAAACGACAAATGGCTCAGGCCGCTTATTGATGCTTACCACCTTTCCGTTCAATAATTGTTCTATCTTTGAGTACCAAATCATAACCAATAAAAATAAACAGATGAAAAAATTATTGCTTATCAGTAATTCAACCATGGCGGGGGAGGAATATCTCGGATGGCCCCAAAATTATATTGCCGGATTTTTACAAACCAACAAGGTAAAAAAGGTAACATTTGTACCCTATGCGGGGGTGAATCTTTCGCTTGAAAGTCTTGATGCTTCATACGATATTTATACACGGAAGGTGGCAACGGTTTTTGCCGGATTCGGTATCAAAATTGAATCGGTGCATCAAACCGATAATCCGGTAGAAATGGTTAATAATGCCGAAGCCATTGCCGTTGGCGGCGGCAACACTTTCCATCTTGTGGCAAAAATGTACGAAACGGGTATTATGGAGGCCATCAGGGCGAAAGCCGAATCGGGGACACCGTATATGGGATGGAGTGCCGGTTCCAATGTGGCTTGCCCCACATTAAAAACCACCAACGATATGCCCATTATCGAGCCGCAAAGTTTTAATACGCTTAACCTGGTTCCGTTTCAGATTAATCCGCATTACCTCGATGCCAATCCCGAAGGTCACGGTGGTGAAACCCGTCAGCAGCGCATCGAAGAGTTCCTTGCCATCAATCGTGATATGAAAGTTTTGGGACTTCGCGAAGCAAGTTTGTTGTACGTTGAAGGCAACACCATGAAACTAATGGGCAAACGAAATTTGCGACTTTTTGAGTTTGGCACGGAACCTGTAGAATATAAACCTGATTCGGATTTAAGTTTCTTATTGTAAAAACAGGTTTGTAAAATGAAAAGGTTATTTTTTATTGTAATGCTGTTGCTGGCTGTGGGAGCAACAACCGGTTTCGGTCAGCAACAAAATGAGGTGTCGGCAAAAGAGCAAAAAAAGTTAGATAAACAAAAAGATAAAGCATTAAAAAACGAGAAGGCACTCAAAAAATATGAGCTTTACAATAAACTGGTTAAAGATTCAACTTTTGTTTTTATGGCCGACAACTGGACGGATGAACGAAATACCTCCGTCAGCATCGATCCTACCATTAACTTTTTGGTGGTAAAAAAGGAAAAGTCATTCTTTCAGTTCGGGCTGGATAATATGGGCCCCGGTTTTAACGGGCTTGGCGGTGCAAGCATCGACAGCCGCGTGGTAAGTTATCGTTACCACAAAGGCAAAAACAGTAAAAAATCCTCACAGCTCATTATGACGGTTAAATCGAGATATTTACAGGGAACCATGACCTTTGTGATGACCTTTTTCGGCGAAAGTGCCACCGTGGATGTTACGGGAGCCAATGGCAGGCGCATCAGTTTGCAGGGAGCTCTGTTCCCGCTGGAAAAAGTAAACCTGATGGGCTCCGGTTCAGAGTATTGATAACGTTGTTTCAATAAGTGTTTTTATGTTAATCACCCGGAAACTGGAAATATGCTGTTATACGGTTGAGTCGGCTGTTACTGCTGAAAAAGCCGGTGCCGACAGAATAGAATTTTGTGATAATTATTCCGAAGGGGGAACTACACCATCGTGGGCAGCCATTCAATACGTGGTGCAAAACCTTACCATTCCCGTAAATGTTATTGTTCGCCCGAGGGGTGGCGATTTTCTATATTCAAAAGCTGAATACGAAATCGTTAAAAACGAGGTACTAAAAATTAAAGAGCTGGGAGCCAACGGGATTGTAATCGGTTTTTTAAAACCCGACGGAGAAATCGATATGGAAAGAACAACCGAAATTACGAAACTGGCGGGAAACATGGAAGTAACCTTTCACAGAGCCTTTGATATGTGCCGCAATCCGTTCAAAGCACTTGAACAACTGAAAAATACAGGGATAAAACGTATTTTAACTTCGGGCGCTAAAAACAAAGCATTTGAAGGTACCGGTTTAATTGCAGACCTTGTAAAAAAGGCAGGAAATATTATAATCATGCCGGGAAGCGGGATAAACGAAAATAATTTATCCGCGATAATGGAAAAAACCGGTGCCGTCGAATTTCACAGCTCGGCGAAAAAGTTTACCGGCAGCAGGATGAAGTATTTCAACGCTGCACTCAGTATGGGCGGTAATCAAAACATGGATGAATATAAAATAATTGGGGTTGATGAAAATTCGGTTCGGAAAATGGCGGCAATTTTAAAAGATAACAGTTAACGAATTGTTCACAAAAAACCGGAAAAGTATAAACAAATAATATTAGTTATGAAAAAGATAGTGATGGTATTGTCTCTTTTGGTATTGGTATCGGGTGCCATGGCACAGCAGGATAACAAGTTGTCGAAAAGAGAACAAAGAAAACTTGAAAAACAAAAAGAAAAAGAGGCAAAACTTGCCCTCGAAAAAAAGGCTCATGAACTGGCCAATGCACTGGTAAAGGATTCCACATTCGTTTTTGTTGCCAACACATTGTATGGCGAACGGGGCGGTACCTTTACCATCGATCCCACGTTGAATTTTTTAGGTGTCAATAAGGAAGATGCGGTTTATCAGTTTTCTTTTAGAGGCATCACCGGCTGGAACGGACTTGGAGGGGCAACCTTTGAAGGTACGGTTTCAAAATATGAATTTAACCCGTCGGAAAACATTCAAAAAGGTTCAAAGCTGGTTATGATGATGCAACCGAAAGGAGTTGGCGGGTTACCCTATATTACAATGACTTTCTTCGGGTTAAACGCAACAGTGAACATCACCTTTAGCAACGGTAATCGTATTACCATGGATGGTCAGATAAGATCCATTCACGATGCGGAGATATTAAAAGGCCGTCCGGTATTTTAACCACAATCCGCAGGTGATTAACCTGTAATAAAATATTCCGGGAATAGTGCCTGACGTTAATATCCTGTTAAGCATTGATATTTATGTCGTTATCAAACACTGTATTGTTGTCCGATAGCCGGTTTGTAAGAAAATCATTCAACAAAGGTTTGATAATAAAAAAAACTTTATACATTTGACCCCTGAAATGAGAAGCACATTTAATATAGCAAATATTTGGTGGTGGCGTTACGAATACCTCGTGTCGTAACCCGTTTTGCTATGAATTAAAATAATATTGAATTATTAAGGCGTGTCGGTTACGACACGCCTTTTTTTTGTGCCCGAAAAAACAACAACATTAATAATCACTTAAAACATTTAGTTATGAAAAAGATCAGAAAGTTTTTTTTACCCGAATCGGAAATGCCTACACAATGGTATAACATTCAGGCCGACATGCCCAACAAACCGCAACCTTCGTTGCATCCCGGAACCAAACAACCGCTGGGCCCCGATGATTTGGCTCCGCTGTTTCCTATGGAGCTGATAAAACAGGAGGTGTCAACCGAACGATACATCGATATTCCGGAGGAGGTGCTCGAAATCTACAAGATTTGGAGGCCGTCGCCCCTGATCAGGGCCTACGGACTCGAAAAATTATTGGATGCTCCGGTGAAAATCTATTATAAAAACGAAGGGGTAAGTCCTGCCGGCTCACATAAACCCAATACGGCGGTGCCGCAGGCTTACTACAATTATAAAGAGGGTGTAAAAAAGATAACCACCGAAACGGGAGCCGGTCAGTGGGGAAGCGCCCTGAGTTTTGCAACACAATTCTTTGATATCGATTTGCAGGTGTTTATGGTAAAAGTGAGCTACAATCAAAAGCCTTACCGTAAATCGATGATCAATACATGGGGGGCCAATGTTGTGCCCTCGCCAAGTAACCTAACCGAAGCAGGACGTGCCATTCTTGAAAAAGACCCCGATAATCCGGGAAGCCTCGGTATTGCCATTTCCGAAGCCGTTGAAATGGCGGTTAAAGACCCCGAAACAAAATATTCGCTTGGCAGCGTGCTCAACCATGTGCTGATGCACCAAACAATTATCGGACAGGAAGCCGTAAAACAGTTTGAAATGGCACAGGACTATCCCGATGTTATTGTAGGTTGCTTTGGGGGAGGTTCCAACTTTGCCGGAATAACTTTCCCGTTTTTACGCAAGAACTTTACAGAGGGTAAAAAAACCAGAATGGTTGCCGTGGAGCCTTTTTCATGTCCGAAACTTACCCGCGGGGAGTTCAGATACGATTTCGGCGATTCGGTTGGGATGACCCCTTTGATTCCCATGTACACGCTGGGTCATAATTTTATGCCTCCCAAAATTCACGCAGGCGGCTTACGGTATCATGGTGCCGGAGCCATTGTAAGCCAGCTGTTAAAAGACAAGCTGATTGAAGCAACTGCGGTACATCAGCTGGAGTGTTTCGATGCCGGTGTTAAATTTGCACGGGTCGAAGGCATTATCCCCGCTCCCGAATCAACCCATGCCATTGCACAGGTGTTTAAAGAAGCGCAACGTGCCAAAGAGGAAGGGGTTGAAAAAACTATTTTGTTTAACCTGTCGGGACACGGTTTGGTGGATATGGCCTCGTACGACCAATACTTTGCCGGTAATCTTCACGACTATAGTGTTTCGGAAGAGGAGATCAAAAAAAGCCTTAAAGAACTGGATGCCTTTGGGGTTTAGCGTTTGGCGTTTGGTGTTTGGCGTTTGGGCGGGCTTCGTGCCTACTTTTCTTTCTTCTCCGTCATTCTGCCACCACCCCCGTCATTTCGAGGGAGGTACGACCGAGAAATCCCCTACAATAGTAGAACGGATTACCTTTTGTTTTAGGGGCAGGATGATACTCAGGAGATTCCTCAGTCGTGCCTCCCTCGGGATGACGGTGGGGCTTGCGGGAGTGGTAGGCCCGCCTGCCGG
>Ga0256913_10000147_pt1 | contig 33083 bp, 23 predicted proteins | sample Axial_MatmetaG_FD_185970 | JGI IMG/M metagenome (GOLD analysis project Ga0256913, IMG submission 185970) | Deep-sea worm associated microbial mat communities from Axial Seamount, Juan de Fuca Ridge, Pacific Ocean - Axial_Mat | ecosystem: Environmental > Aquatic > Marine > Oceanic > Microbial... | reverse complement strand
CAATATTCCTGACCTATTTGATTGATTTTTTTTATGTTTTCGAAAACCGAATTTTTAAGTTTTTTAATGTCGTATTTCATATTCCTATCAAATTATTTTTTGTCAACATCTTACTTATTGTTTCCGCCAATGAATCATTGAATCTAATAGGCAGAATTAACCATTTACTTTCTATCTAAAATATTTTTCATATTAATTATGTTATTTACCAACGCCTCTGCCTCCACCAGGAACTGGTGGCTGGTCTGCTTCTGGCAACAATCTATACAATTCAATGATGATTGGTCTTAATGCTTCTTTTGTAGGATTATTTGCTGCCAATTGCAAACCTCTGTCTAAGGTCATTCTTGCACGGTTACAGTCTTTCCAATCCAAAGTATCAAACTCATCATTGAAATTTTTCAAATACATAATTTCTATGTATATTGTAGTATTCAATAGCACACTGCATAATTTCATTTGCTAGCTTGTTGGCAATCATTTGAAATTGCACATTAGAAGCACCCATCAACTTTTTCAGTAATGTAATATCACTTTTAGTTGATTTATAAAGTTCCTCTCCATATTCTTCGGCACGTCTTGGATTATCATTTCTATTTCTTGTTGTTTTTTCAATCTTGTTTTCAATGCTTGAGATAGGAATTTCAGTAAATTTAGCAGAGATATATTTTTGAATGCTTGTTGGAAATGTATTGAAAAGAGAAATTAAGTCATTTGTTGATATTCCGTTTCTTTTATTCAGGTATGGTCTTAAGAGTTCAACAATTTCGTCAACAAATTTCTTGCTAATTTCTATTGGGTCATTTGCAATTCCATTGCCTGTTACAAGTTTTGAAAAGTCTTTTAAATTTTCGGAATGTATCAGAATTCCTTTTAACGAAATTCCGGACTGTAATTTTTGCAATTCAATCTGGTCGTCAATTGTGGATAATGCAATATATAGCGTTGAAAGATTAAGGTAAGAAGAATAGTTTTTACTTGTGATTTCTTCTTTTAAGGTTTTGTTCCATATTTCAATGGCTTTATCTGTATCTTTTTCTTTCAGATTGTTAAATGCAATTTCGTCAAACTGATTATTCTTTACGAACCAAAATAATGAATAAAGTAACTTTTTGGGTGCTTGTTCAATACGATTCGAAGCTTCTTGAACATCATCTGATGTTCTCGTAAAATTACCTATGAATTCAAAGTCGTAATCAAATGATTTTGATTTTCCTACTTCTGCATATCTTTTAATTATGCTAATTTGTCTCTGTAATTCTCTTTCGGATGTATTGCCTGTCAGTCCAAGTATTCTAAATGGGTTTTGTTTTATTATATTCATACTATAAAGTCTTTATAAATTGGTGTTTCCGAATTTTTTTTATTTATAGTTGATTCTCATTTTTTTATGCTACCCCTCATTTATATAGTGATATTTATTTATACTGATAGTCCTTACAGGCTTGCTAAATTACAACTTTTTTTTGAAAGTGATGCTATGATTTTATTCAATCATAGTAAAAAACCTGCAAATACAACAATTACAGGCTTTTTAATAATTATGAGAGTTTTACTTTTTGCTTTGATTTAGATTTGATAAACCTGTTTGTATTTACGGATTATTTTCAGGAATGTTACAAATGAACAAACGGTTAATATAATTGTTCCTGATGCTACTGATATTTCGGTAGAATTTAAGTTGAATAAAATAAGAAAATATTAAGATAATATGTCTGTAACGAGGAAATATTCCATTGAGAAGACAAGCAGGAAAACCCTTGAAAACTGGTACTATCTGATGTCACTGGGGCGTGCAATAGATGAGAAGGCACCCAACTATTTAAAACAGGCTCTCGGCTGGTCTTATCATGCTCCCTATGCAGGTCACGATGGCATTCAGCTTGCCATAGGGCAGGTTTTTGAGAAAAACAGGGATCATCTTTTTCCATATTACCGTGATATGTTAACGGCAATTTCGGCAGGACTAACAGCAAAGGAGATAATCCTGAACGGGATATCAAAAGCGGCCGACGTTGCAAGTGCAGGTCGTCATATGTCGAATCACTTTGCAAAACCCGAATGGAACATCCACAATGTTTCGTCATGTACCGGAAATCATACTCTGCATGCTGTCGGGGTTGCAAGGGCAATAAAGATTTACGGTGCCGATGCAGTGGCAATAAGTTCTCAGGGCGAATCTTCAACGTCAGAAGGTTATGTATATGAAGCCGTTAACGGTGCAAGTAAAGAGAAACTGCCTGTGATTTTTGTTTTTCAGGATAATCATTTCGGAATTTCGGTTCCACAGCGTGATCAGACTGCAAACCGCAGGGCTGCCGATAACTTCAAAGGATTTAAAAACCTGATGATATTCAGATGTGACGGAAAGAATGTCTTTGATTCGATGAATACAATGTACGAGGCAAAGCAGTGGGTTGAGGAAAACCAAATGCCTGCAATTGTCCACGCAAACTGTGTCAGGATTGGTGCTCATTCCAATTCGGACAAGCATGAGCTTTACCGTGATGAAAACGAGCTGCATTGTGTCAGGGCTGCCGACCCGTTTTTGAGATACAGAAACGTTTTGATTGCGGCAAAAAGATTTACTGAAAGTGAGCTTGATGCCATTGATGCAAAAGTGAAGAAAGAGTTGTCAAAGGCTCACAGAGAGGCGATTACTTCACCTGATCCTGCTCCGGCTTCCATTTTCGATTTTCTAATTCCCGAGCCCTATGTTTCCGAAAAGTATCCTGACGGAACATCTGAGGGAAAAGGTAAAAAGAAGAGGTTCATTACAGCTCTGAATGAGACACTTAAATCCGAGTTCAGACGTAATCCCGACACCTATATTTGGGGACAGGATGTTGCCAACAAGGATAAAGGCGGGATTTTTAACGTTACAAAAGGTATGCAGCAGGAGTTTGGTAAACAGCGGGTTTTCAATGCACCTATTGCCGAGGATTTTATTGTGGGAACAGCCAACGGAATGAGCCGTTTTGACGATAAAATACGAATAGTTGTCGAGGGTGCCGAGTTTGCCGATTATTTCTGGCCGGCAATGGAACAGTTTGTTGAAATGACTCACGAATATTGGCGTACGAACGGAAAATTTTCTCCGAATGTCACTATCAGACTTGCGTCAGGTGGATATATCGGCGGGGGACTTTATCATTCACAGACTATTGAAGGAGCATTGGCTACTTTTCCCGGAATAAGGGTTGTTTATCCCTCTTTTGCCGACGATGCAGCAGGATTGCTGCGAACGAGTATCCGCTCGAAAGGTCCGACATTATTTCTCGAACCCAAAGCATTATACAATGACCCGGCAGCGGAAACTGAAGTGCCTGATGATTTTGAAGTCCCGTTCGGCAAGGCAAGAATAAGAAAAGCCGGAGATGACCTTTCAATAATAACCTACGGAAATACAACGCAAATGTGTTTGAAAGTTGCTGAAAAAGTAGCTTCTGAAAAAGGTTTAAGTATTGAGGTTGTTGATATACGGTCATTAATTCCTCTTGACAAACAAACTGTTCTTGATTCGGTGAAGAAGACAAACAGGGTACTTGTTGTGCACGAAGATAAAGTGTTCGGTGGTTTTGGGGGCGAACTGGCGGCAATGATAACAGAGGAAGCGTTTGAATATCTTGATGCTCCCGTTAAAAGGGTAGGAGCAGAGTTTATTCCAATAGGGTTTCACCGCATTTTTGAAAAGGCAACATTGCCTGGCATCCGAAAAATATTAAGGGCTGCGGTAGAGATTCTTGAGTACTAATCTTTGATGCCTTTTATGCCTCCTCCAAGGCCTTATAAACAGCTTAGGGGTAAAGTTGCGGTTTTTTCAAGATTACTTTTGGTTAATGATATATTTTTTACAGAAGATCACTTTCTCAAATTCATTAAATTTATCTATTTTTGGTGCAATAAATTTTGGATCATCAAATCGAATCGTAAATTGTGAAAAAACAGGATTTTTATTTTTGGGGTGCAATAATTCTACTCTTTCTGCCATTTTTTGTAAGCAAAGATATCTATGAGTTTTATAAGCATTTTAATCATGAGCACGGCATGGTTATGGCCTTTATTAAGTTTGCTATACTTGCAACGCTTGGTGAGCTTATAGGATTGAGGATCAAAACAGGAAAGTATTATCAGGAGGGGTTTGGCGTGTGGCCCCGTATACTGGTGTGGGGTTTCATCGGACTCACCATTAAACTTGCTTTTGTGATATTTGCTACAGGGACACCGGCTTTTCTTGGATATATGGGAATGTCCGATGCTACAACAGCATTGAAAGGTGGATTCACAGGCACGAAACTATTTGTTGCCTTTTGTACCAGTGCGGCATTGAACATTATTTATGCTCCTGTGATGATGACCTTTCACAAAATATCTGATATACATATAATTAGCAATGGAGGAACATTGAAAGGGTTTTTTACACCGGTTCATTTCGACAGGATAATGGGTAGTATGAATTGGGATGTGATGTGGAATTTTATATTCAAAAAGACAATTCCCTTTTTCTGGATACCTGCACACACAATAACATTTATGCTTCCACCTGATGTTCAGGTGCTTTTTGCTGCATTGCTCGGCATTACGCTGGGAACAATACTTGCGGTGGCAGGGAAGAAGTAACTTCTGTAATTAATCGTTAAATTTCCATTCCCGTTCGCTCCATCTGTACATTGGTTCTGGGTCGCGGAGAACGAATTTTGGTTCGGAGAATGGAGCAAGCCGCTCCAGAAAGTCGAGGATAACCAAAAGGGGAGAGCCATAAAAGAATTTTACATTCCGGTTAAAAGTCCACAGGTGTTCAATATAAGAAAAGAGCGAGTAGGGTGTATCTCCAATATTGTCCCCATTCATATCAAATCCTTGATAATCATCAAAATAGTTATTATCCCAGGTATTCAGGTTTGCCGTATTGCCTTCGGCTTCAACCTGAGTAAGATTATTGTGGAAAAAATTTTGCTTGATAAGATTTCCTTCCTGGTTTGTATGGAATGTTATACCGACTCCGCAAAAGGCAATTTCATTGTGCATTATGGTATTCATTTTTGTAGGAACAAAAGGAGATACATCAATATGAATACCTTCCGAAGAGTAAATAAATCTGTTGTTAAGTATCTGATTTGAAGATGTCTCCTTCATACCAAGACACATACCGCTTTCTCCTGTTGATCCTTCAATCAGATTTCCTGTCATAATCGTTCTTTCACTATACATCAGAAAAACTCCGACCGAATTATCATAGAACTCGTTGTCCTGGATGCGGTTGTTATGTGCATACATAAAATGAATACTGTATCGGTTTCCGACCCCTTTGTTATTTTGAAAAAGATTTTCGGAGGAATACCAAACTACCATATCTCTGACATGATGCCAGTAGTTGTACTGCACTTTATTTCGTTTTGAATACCAAAATCTGATTGCATCTCCCTTTAAAGCTTTTGACCTTCTCATCAATGATGATATCTCATTATGAATAATAGTATTATGGTCGGCCTGGAACACATCAACACCAAACAGACACTCTTTAATGCGGCAGTTTTCAACCCTGTTGTAATCACCTTTAATATTTACTCCGCAGTCCACCAGATCGTGTCTGCCTCCTGAATTGGCAATTGTCACATTCTTAACGGTAACACTGTCGGATTCGATATGGATTACTGACTCCAGGCCCTCACCTGATATTATAGCTTTTCCCTTTCCATCTATTGTAATCCTGTTAGTAATAATATATACTGGCCCTGTGTATAGCTTTGGTTCGAGAATAATAACATCTCCAGCTTTTGCTTTATCGACAATCGGCTGAAGTGGTATTCCGATAGTGTCGGAAGGTTCTTCAAGAGGATACAATGTGCCGGGCATCTCTTTTTGTGCCATCAAGTGCACTGTACACAGAAACAGCAACAGCAAAGTAAAGGCCGGTATAATCAGATTTTTATTCATTATTTAATACAGTTAAGATATAAACAAAACCGGGATAACTGTATCATCAGCCGATGTTCAATTATCCCGATTATGTTGTAATTAAGCATATTATCAGGTTTCTTTCAATGATTTACGTTTCATTAAGACTGCAAGAATCATTAAAACAAAAACTATAAGGGTTAAAAAGAATCCGAAGTATGGATAGGACATGGTAGTGAACTGAGCTACTTTCCCTTCTCCAAAAACGGTTGGCATAAATGGCTTTATTCCGCTGAAAGCACCACCGCCGTGTAATCCGAGATGATGGCCGTACCAGTATAGCCCATAAATATAAAATCCAAGAAAATAAAACGGTAGAAGTGCAGGAATGATTCCTAGCACAGTATATGTTTTCTTTTTCAAGAGGATAAACAATATTGCAGAAATAATAAAAAAAGCAAAAATAAGCCAGGATGTCCTCATCAATCCGTCAAGAAATTTAAGAAAACCGGGAGTAACATCAATTTCAACCGGTTTTCCCGTGTCCGGATCAATAATCTCCTCTCCATTGGCATCCTTTTTAGTATCGAAGGTATAATAAATAGGATAATTTCTTGATTTATCACTGTTTACACCCTGCACAATATGGTACATACCTATAAAGTGATTTATAGCATTCATTTCCATCAGGCAATCGGCACCTTCGTCAACAGCAAGCTCTTCACGTTCGCGAACTCCTTCACAACCGTTATAGACTCCGTTATACTTAAATTCGATTCGTATTCCTTTGGGATACATTGCTTTGGGATACTGATGACTTTGTAAAGCAACCCACCAAATAGGAGTAAAGTATGATACTTCAATCAAAATAATTGCAATAAATCCAATAATTTGGTAGAGATTAACTTTTTTGTTCGTTCCCATAATTATATTATTTAATTAGTTAGCAGTTACGCCTGCTTGACCTAAAATATATGACATAGCATCAAATAGATCCTGATCCGAGCAGGTGGTACAGGTTCCTTTGGCAGGCATTGCACCATGTTCACCTGTAAAACCGTTAATAACGTGTTTGTGAAGAGTGGCTTTACCTTTTGCTGCACTGGCTTCCCAACGAGATTTATCAGTTAATTTTGCAGCTCCTGCGACACCGCTCATATGGCAGGCAATGCATACCTTATTGTAAATGGCTTTTCCATTTTCAAGATTGGCAGTGAATTTCTTTTCCGTTTTCTTTACGGCTTTCTTTTCAACCTTTTTTTCAACTTTAGTTTCTGTTGGCTTTTTCTCTCCGCTTCCGCCACAACTTGTCATTACCATACCTGCGAAAGCACTGATGAGTACTAATACGAATAGTTTTCTCATAACATTTTACTTATTAAATTAATTAAACATTTAGATTACTTGAATATATTATTTAAACTGCAAAAGTAATATAAAAATCAATTTGTACAAAAAAAAAGAGGTTATCCGAAAAGTATTTTCGAAACAACCTCTTTCTGAATAAATCTTTGATAAATTATTTATTCTGCATCTCTTTCATTACTACCTTCGATTTGCGTTTCAGATAAGTAATGATTTTATCTGCGTCTCCACTATTAACGTTCTGATTAGGCATTGCGAGTTTATATTTTTGCCTCATTGCCTCAATATCATTTTCTTTATAGTGTTTTTCGGGTTCCATAATCCAGGATTTTAACCACTCATCACTTCTACGTTTGTCAACCATTAAGAGGTCGGGTCCGTTGAAGTCTTCACCAAATTTATGACAAGCGTTACATCCTGCATTCAGGAACTCAAGTTCTCCTTCTATCAGGTTCTTCATCTCAATTGCCGAAGGCTTGAATTTCTGCATTTCATTGTCTTTCCTAATACGTGCCGAGTAAGCAGTTACCCTTTCGTTCTCACCCTTAGCATTGAAATTGACAATCAAATATCCTTGCAACTGACGATTATCGGGACTGTTGATGTCATCAAGTAACAATGGATACATACCGGCTTTTTCAGCCTTAAAGTCAAGTGAAGCCGTTTCGCCGGGACGCCAGCGATACATCTGGTCGTAAGATGCAATCTCATAAACATAATGGTCGGTTTTTGACTGACCAAGGTTTGTAAGGTGAATTATAACGTTCTGTCCCTGCTTAACTTCAATGTTCTTAGGAGTTACGGCACCATTATTTATTGTTCCGAATACCTCAACGGTTTTACCGTTATCTTTGACTGACTCACTTCCGGCTGCTGTGTAGTATTTCGATTTTTTCATACTTGAGATGTCTGTCCCTACATCATATTTTGATATCGGATTAAACTCGTCAACATCAATCATAATTGTATAATGAGGTTCTCCCATTGGGATAGGCAGGTCATAAATAATCTGCATTTTAGGTCCGTCAATATCAACCAACTGGTGATTTTGAGGATGGAGCGGTCCAACCGGATTAAACCTGTCAATTGATAATTTATTCAGAGATATCAGGTATTTTCCACGTGGGTCAACAGCATCACCATGAGCTGTAACAAGGTGTCCGATATTGTAGTGTGACGATACATAATCCAGTACTTTAAGTGTCTTATAATTCCATTTTGTTACCCTGGAGTCAACATATATGGATGTATAAATTACACCATCTTCGTCATCATATTGGTTATGTAACGGACCAAGACCAACTTCAACACTTCCATGTAAAGCAGTTTCAAGAGCAATTATAGGAATACCATATTTATCGTGACCTTCAAAGTTTTTATCTTTGATAGCCTTCATAATTTTCTCGAAGGAGTAAACCCACGCATGCGAATCGAGCTTTCCTGCAACAACAATATATTCACCACTTGGGTTAACATCAACACCGTGAGGTGATTTCGGTTCGGGAATGAGGAAGAGAATGTTATTTTCAACAGCAGTTTTAATTGTAATAACCTTATGACCGTTAACCATTTTGTATTTACCTGCTTTAACAAGCTGTTCTGCCTTTTTCCAGTTTACAACATGCATATAGTCAACATCTCGTGAAGAACATCCTGCCTCAAATGGAGGACGTCCTTTTTCTATACCTCCGATGTACATCTCCGTACAGAAAGAGTTTGTAAATGACCAACCATAACTGGCGTTTTTGCCGGCATCCGATAAATCTTGTGTGTAAGGAGGAAACTCTACAGTGAATGAGTTCTTTTCATCAATTCTGCCTTTGTCATTGTCAAATTTCCAGTATGTAAGGCCGCCTCTCCAATACTTTTGAAAGTTTGCATCGTTCAGAGGATAATACTTATGGTCATAAGGTGCGGGATATTGTGAAGCTTCAAGAATATACTCCGAATTAGGAGTGAAGAAACATCCACCATGGTCACTTCTGAAAATAGGATTAATAACAATTTGTTTCAACTCCCAGTCTCTCAGATCAACTACATAAACCCGTGGATTAGCTTTATCATTGATAACAGCCCATTTCCCGTTATATTTACCGCCGGTTTCAGAGAATCCGGGATGGTGGGTGTCACCCCAAAGAAGTTCCGCTCCGTCAATATAACCTGTTTTCATCATTGCCTTTGTTTCCGTACTGTAGCCATAACCATTATTTGGTTGGCGCGCAGCAGTCGGAACATACTTTATCATTCTCATCGAAGGCACGGTGTACATAGGCATATTGCCGGCTTGTCCACCGGAATTTAACGTTACATATTCGTCCTTGAGATTATCCGGAGTATATGTTTTAGCTGCTGCAAGAACGTCTTCAGCATTCAATCCTCTGCGTTTCACAACATCGCCGAATGACTCTTTGCCGCGCGGAGCACCGATTTCTTCTTTGCCGCCGCCTTTTTTACCTTTTTCGCTGCAACCTGTTGTAAATACCATTGCAAAACCAAACAGTAGAGCAATTAACAGGTAGCTTGATATCTTTATATTTAATTTTTTCATTTTCATTATCTTAAATTTTTTAAATATTTATAAACTACTGTTAAATACTATTGTTTTCCGAGTTTTTCAGATAACAGTTTTTTAGCCCGTAGGCCGGCATCAGCAGCTTTAACCTGATATTGCCAGTACTGCTCAGCCCATAAGAAAGCATCTTTCCATTTACCCTCTTTAGCATATTTTTCATAGTATTCTTTTGTCGTCGCAGCTTTATTTAACTGGTCAACAGCATCTTCAACAAGTGCTTTTACATAAGGATAATCCTGATAGTTATTGTCCTTTAGCCATTGTACAACACCGTTAATAATGTCTTGTGTTTGATTAATAACTACGAGTTTGTCTTCATAGTTTTTCTTATATCCTTCAAGTTCCTCTTTCGTAAGAACGAGTTCTTCCTGCTTAACTTCTTTATATCCTTTAGGTTTGATAAGTAGGATTCCTTCCATTTCGAGGTGAAGAGCTGAGCAAAATTCAGTACAATAATATGGGAAGACGCCCGGACGATCGGCAGTGAATGTAAGTGAGGCTGTTTTTCCAGGCTCGAAACTACCATGCTTGCCATAAGTGTCAATAGTAAAACCGTGGGTTTCATCTTCAGCACGTTCAAGGTTTGTAAGGTGGAAAGTTACAATATCACCTTCATTAACCTCAACTATTTCAGGTACTATGTGAGAACGTATCAGAGTGCCGAAAATATGAACACGGTTCCCTTTCCGTTCAACTTTTTCCTGTCCTGCAACTGTTTTGTATTTTGAAATTTCACCTGTTCTGGTGTTTGTCCCAAGTTTGTAACGGATAATAGGCTTGATAGTAGTCCTTAACACTGCAACCGAACCGTAAATGTTTGCCTGCGGAATACTCATTGTGTAAAGATCGGTCATGTCATCTGACGAAATGTCAATCAGGTGCTGAAAGCTTGGCCTTACAGGGCCTACACTAGCAAAATTATCATTAAGACCTTCTTTGTCAACAACAGCAAGATAGTTTGAATGCGGTTCGGCTGAAAGTCCTTGTGGTACCATAAGTTGTCCGGGTTTGAAGTCAAGTTTTATTTCATCCTCTTTTTTTAAACTTTCATAGTTCCATCGAACTACTTTTTTATCATTAAATAACGAAGCATAAACAACATCAGGTCTGTATTCGAAAGCAATATCAATAACATCGTTTCCAAGTTTCATCGTTCCGTGTTGTACATTAGCTGCTTCAATTATCGGAATACCACCGGCTGCTTTATCAGAGCTATAAGTTTTATTTGCCATAGCATCTTTAACCTTTGTAAAATCAAATACAAAAGCCTCATCACCAGCAGTAATAAAATATTTTCCGTCGGGAGTAACTTTTACCTTTGAAGCATGAGCGGGAATTTCAATCATTGCAACTGCACCGGCATCAATGGCATCAATATAAGATACAACTTTGGCCCCGTTAACTTTTCTTGTTTTTAAACCTGCCAGCTTATTATAATCAACTATATAAATATAATGGTGATTAGCTTTATCTGCAACACCAACCATAAGTCCGTCACTTCCCTTGCGGCCTGCATCAAAATAATCAAGTGTGAATGGTGGAAGTTCAAGAGTAAAGGATTCTTCTTTGATCATACGACCAATGTGATGACCTGAAGCAGTTGCTTCCTGCGGATCCTGGAATTTCCAGAAAGTAATTCCCGATTTAAATTTTGTATCAAATTCATTTTCAATATCGGCAGCTTTACTATCCCAGGGTGAAGGATATTGACTTGACTGGATCACATATTCGGTATTTTGTGTAACTGCAACACCTGGGAAGCAGTTTATAAACAGGGGATGTGCAATAACCTGCTTTGTCTCAAAGTCATCAAGTCCCAGCAGAGCTATACGTGAGTTGGCACCATCGGAATAAAACAGATATTTGCCGTTGTAAAGTCCATTAGTTTCAGCTAGTGCTGGATAACGCATATCTCCGTAACTTTCTATCCGGTCGTCAAGAGAACCTTTTTTGATCATAAGAGAGCTCTCGTCGTCAAAACCATATCCTTGCCACGGCTCTGGTGAAAAAACTCCGACATACTTGTAAATACGCATAGATGGGATTCCGTAAACTACCATTGTCCCGGAATTCCCTGTCCCTAGAAATGCAAAATATTCATCCCGCCCTCCACGCGGCATGAAAGTTTTTGCAGCAGCAAGCACATCGGCATCGTTTAAGCCACGTGCTTTTTTTACATCTTTGAGTGTTTGCTGACCTATAACAGGTTGAAAGAGCGATGTTATTAAAAGCATCGCCACACCCAACACAATAAAGCGTTTTGTTAACCTCATAATTGTGAATTTAAATTAAACTTTTATTTAATAATCTGTAAATAATAATTGATTTCAATTTTGACAATGTTTTGCTTCTATTTCTCTTTTCGAGTAATAATGTACCTAAATAAGGTTTCATATATTAATGTTCAAAAGTATATAAAAAATAAATATGCTAAACAAATATTTTTAAATAACCTGAAATTATATTTTTCGTGATTACTATTTATTTTATTTACATCTCGGATAATCAGAAAGTTAAAATATGTTAAAAGGTGTTAATTTTTTGTTAATTATTTTGTTAATTTTTTTTTTACCTTTGCCATCTGTAAAATATCTTTTAACTATTGCTATATTGAGGGTAAATTATGAAAAAATTATTCATCTTAATTGTCGTTTTGTTTATGCTTTTATCCGGTAGTTTTGCCCAAACACCTGTCAGTGGTGATCAGTCGGGAGTGTGGGCCATTTCCGGGTCACCGTATGAGGTTTCTGGAGAAATAACAATCCAGTCGGGCGAATCATTAACCATTGAATCTGGTGTTGAGGTTAATTTTCTGGGACATTATAAATTTACTGTTAATGGTACATTACTTGCAATAGGAACCTTAACAGATACTATACTATTTACTACTGATAATCCCGGTACGGGCTGGCACGGCATAAGATTGACGGAAAGTCAAACAGGTTCGGTTTTTCAGTTTTGTAGGTTTGAGTTTGGGAAAACATCGGGTAGTAACTTTCCCGACCAACATGGTGGAGCGGTTATGATGAACAATAGTGACGCGATAATTAAAAATTGTCTGTTCTATCACAATGAGGCAACGGCAGATGATAATGGAATGGGTGGTGCTATTTATGGGATTAATACAACATCTGGAACTCAAATTATGGAATGTCTGTTTATCGAAAATCACACGTATGGAGAAGGTGGTGCCATCAAGTTTACAGGCGATAACGGTGCTAATATTGAAAGTTGCAGGTTTATTGACAATACTGTATTATACGGTGGCGGTGCAATCTGCCTATACGGATGCTATGATACCCAGATTGTTAAAAGTCTGTTTTTTGAAAATAGTACAACTTATTCAGCTGGTGGAGCTGTTTTTATTGAGGGATATAGTGAAAATGTTAGGTTTGTGAATTGTACAATGTATAATAATCAAGCATCAGGCGGTGACGGTGGTGGTGTTGAGATTGCTTTTTCTGACGCATCGTTTACAAATTGTATAATCTACAATAACAACGGAGCATACAGCGATAATATATATCTTGATTTTGGATATGCTGAAGTTAATTATTGCAATACTCCTTTTCCTGAGGGGGCAACAGGAGGTGACAATATCAATACAAATGCCCAGTTTGTTGATGCTGTATCCGGCGACTTTCATCTTTTACCGGATTCTCCTTGTGTTGATGCCGGAATTGATTCGCTGACAATCACTACTGCCTATAATGAAGTGATTACGGTTATTGATCTCGACTCATCAGAATATATCGGACTTGCTCCGGATATGGGTTGTTTTGAATATGACCCCGGTACTGGCATTGAGGATGTTCAATCCGGTAGCTTTACCGTTTTCCCTAATCCGACTACCGGAAGAGTGCATTTTAATTTTAATGATGATATTGAAAGTATAACGGTTTCCTGCCCGACCGGAAAAGTTTTGATTTTTTTAAAAGATATTTCGCGAACAGGAAGTCTTGATTTATCAGATTTTAAAACCGGTCTATATTTTGTAACCGGTCAGACGGGAAAAAGTGTTTATACTGTAAAAGTATTTAAGGAATAAACAATAACATCAGACATCGAAGCCTCTCATTAGCTGCCGGACACAAGCTTTTATAGTGACCTGTCTCTATTTATTCAGTATATCGTGCAAGAAGTCTTTTTGTTTGAATTTGTACGTCAGCCCGATGGAGAAGAAGATATACTTATCGTTTTTCCACGAAACCCTTCCGTCAAGTTTGTCGCTCTGGATAAATCTTGAAGAAACCTCCAACTCAATGTTGAGTTTTTTATTAAGTTTATAATTGATACCTCCGCCTACAGGAAACATAATATCTGTTTCTGGTGAATCTTTTTCAGGGTCAGAGCCATTTGCTTCGGGGTCTCCTTCAATAATTTTGTAACCGTATCCGTTAACAACATATCCTTCAGGATTTTTATAAAGAACTCTGTAGCTTATGAATCCTACACCTGCAAATGCATAAGGGCGGAATTTCTCAAATTTGAAGTTGCTGTTAAACCACCTGTTCAGGATAACCTGAAAATTGACAAGCCCTTCAAAATAGTTGTTGTCAAATGTATAACCGTTTTTTTCGCCCTGAAGCCCCCCAAGGTTAAATTGAGCTTTAACACCACCATTAATAATGCCGTTTGATTGGACCTGTTTGTTTATGGCTATTCCGTAGACACCTGGGAAGGTTGCTTTCTTGGAAACGTCAAGGTCACCACGGAATAATGACATGCCGATCTGACCTGTGACAGACCAGTTATCTTTCCATGAAATTGGATTTATTGCATAGTAATGGCCATTACCTTTTGGAATCATATCCTTGACTTTATATTCCATTTTCCAGCTTTGAGAGTTGTAAGCTATTAAGGAAAACACAATATAATTTTTTTCAAGATTATCTTTAATAACAACCTTTGCTTTTTCGCTGTCACGTATAAATTTATATGTGGCAGCAATGACATGGTTGTTGCCATTGGGATCATATCCCTCTTTAACCATATCGAAAGCTTTCTTTATTCCGGCGGTAAAATTATGCTCACCGTCAAGATAAACAACGCTGTTGCAATGAAGAGATTTTAATTGTGGCTCTGTAAGGACGATTGATTTAGGTTTTACATCTACGCTACTTGAGAAAATCAGTGCTTCAACTTTATAAGTATCATCAATGCGTTCACGTTTGTTTAGTAGAATTTTAAAGGCTCTTATATATTGCTTTAAACGTTCAGGATTGAAATGCACATCAGCAGCATCAAAAGTGATTACAATTTTGTTATATACACCTGAATAGTCGTCCTGTATAAGTGCCGGCATTAAAGTGTCTTTGCTTGCCTGGTGTATTTCTGTTTCTTCGGCTTCAATTACTGGTACAACTGCCAGAGCTTTATAAGTAGTGTCCTCTAATGTTATGATTCCCGACCTTTCAGTTCCTATATAGATTGTGTGATTATTAATTGCCATACAGGTTATTTCATCATCGGGAACAGGTGAGTTCTGAAAGTCAAAAGCCTTCCATTCCACATCATCAAACAAATCCAATCCGCCAATGTATGTCCCTATCCATTTTTTATTATCAGGATTAATAATTATAGGTCGTATATTGTCGTCAGTTAATCCGGAGTTGTCGGTGGTAAAAGTAACCCAGAAAACGTCATTAAAAACACCGATTCCTCCTCCGCCGGTTCCTATCCATTTCGAGTTGTCGTTTGCAATGGCAATTGAGTAGATGTAGTCGTTAGGCAGTTTTGAATTGCTTTCGGTGAAAACTTTCCAGTTGTTACCATCGAATGATGCTAGTCCGCCACCTTGTGTTCCTATCCATTTTACCCCGTTTGTGTCTTCAGCAATTGTCACAATTTTGTTTGATAACAGACCGGAGTTTTCCTCATTATATACAGTCCAGTTTTGACCGTCGAATTTTGCAAGACCTCCAAAATAAGTCCCGATCCATATATTATTATTATCATCGCAATAGATTGACATAACCACATTCGAGGGCAACCCAGAGTTTGATGTTTTATATATAGTCCAGTCTTTTCCGTCAAATTTTACTAATCCGCCGCCATCAGTACCTATCCATTTTATATTGTTTTTGTCAATTGCAAGTGCATTAATATAATTGTGTGGCAGATCGGAATTTTCTGTGTTGTAAATACTCCAGTTGCCATTGTGAAAATAAGCAACCCCGCCCATATATGTCCCAATCCATATACCACCTGCTGTGTCAACAGTAATACACTTTACGGATTCATTTGGTAGTTTCGAGTTTGAGGCATCAAACTTTCCCCATTGAATTTGCTGAGCGAAAGCAAACTGAAATGATAACAGGAACAAAATTATTGAGTATCTACGCATTTGTTTTTGATTCAATTACATAATTCAAGTGTATTAGTACGGTATTCCACTTTTTATGTTACTAAATTTGTTTAAAAAACACTAATATTTTTAGGTTTACTTTTATGTTGAATGTTTTAAAACCGTTGCAAATATAGAAAAAAATATTGATTTATCTGTTTTTCCCAAAATGAGAATTATTTTAAAAACAAAAAAGCAATTTGGAAACCGGAAAATATAGTCGGTTTTATTTTACTATTATTTTTTTAACAATGGTTTTGCCGCCTACATCTATACAACATAAGTATAGCCCGGGTTTTGCTTTTAAACCTGTGTCCGTTGTTCTGTCCCAGGTAATCTCCTGTTTATTAGCCTGAGAAGATCTTTTGTCAATAAGAGTTTTTATCTTTTTACCCGTCAGGTTATAAATAAGAATTGAAATTTCAGATTTCTGGTCAGTGGAAAAACTGATGACAGTTTTATTGTTGAACGGATTGGGTGAAATACTTATTGCAGGAGTGTTTTGTAAAATATAAATTCCCGTTACAGTGTCAACATAAATATAGTTTAAATGTATTGTCGTGTCAGTTTTTATTCCATTGCCAATAACTAATTTTACTGTATAATATCCTGCATCTTCATACGTCCATACCGGATTTTGTTCACCCGAGTCAAATGTACCGTCATTTTCAAAATCCCATTGCCATGATGTAACGTTGCCAAATGAAAGATCGGTGAACTGTACCTCAAGTGGTGCTTCTCCTGTTGTCGGGTCTGCTTCAAAATGTGCTGATAGAATTGAGCCGTTAAGCCCACCCGAAAAACAAGTCAGAAGTCCATTTCTACCGCCAACAACCATTTCCATAGAACCGTCTCCTGTTATATCGGGTATAGCAGCTATTGCATCAATGGCCTCACCATAAAAGACCGACTGCAACTCTATACCCATAACCCCGTCGAGGAAGTATCCGTGATTGTTCGTGTACAGAGTCCCCACTATCAAATCATTTACACCATCACCTGAAATATCAGCAATGCGGTCAATGCTCCAGGCTTTGTCAGGCAGGGATTGCAGCCATATATTCTGTCCGGTTAATCCGCTGAATACCACTACACTGGTTCCGCTCTGGGCAATAGCAATGTCGGCATAGCCGTCACCGTTAACGTCATCCAGTCTTTCAAATCTTAAAATAATATTATTTCCTATAGATCCGGAATACTGAGCAGCCCCGTTGGTTGCATCCAGTAAATAAAAACTCCCTGCAAAGTCACCTGCTGTAATATCTTTGATGCCATCGCCGGTTATATCATCAAGTTGTTCGACAGCCCAGACCGAAGTGCCGTTTGCATTAAAACTCCATTCTATACTTCCGTTCGTTCCGTTTATTCCGTAAACAAGTCCCTGGGTTTCATAATTATCGGATGAGCCTCCCACAACATCGGGTTTGCCGTCACCGGTGAAATCATCAACACCCATTACGGCAAAATTAGGTCCGTCGGTATATGTGTCCCAAATGGGATAACCTGTTGCTCCACTAAGGCAGAAAAATCTTTTGGGTCCTGAGTTGTTCCCGTCATTACCTGTTGCGGCAAGCACATCATAAATGCCGTCTTCATCAAAATCAAAACCTGTCCAGACCTGATACACCCAGCCTCCGTCACCGTAAATATGAGTGTCGTAAATCCATATCTGGCTTCCTGTTTTTCCTGACAATACTTTTACAGCCCGAACACCCCAGGCTAGGCCCACAACAACATCATCAAAACCATCTCCATTAATGTCGGGGATGGTTGTTATCCCGTTTTGAGAATAAACTGTACCCGCTTCATTTTCCCATAAAACATCGGCAAGTCCGTTTGAATTTCCGTTAAAACATCTCACGAAATCATCTTCCGAACAAACTATCACATCATCAACGCCATCACCACTAACATCTGAAATAGACGTAATGGCCTTAATACTGTTATCGTAACCGCCCGTTACCATATAATTCCAAAGCTCATCTCCCATTGGATAAGCCTGCTCTATACCTGTTCCTGACAACGATATGGAAACAGGGCCTTGTGTGCCGTCATTGTGTGATAATATTGCTGTTGCAGTTAGGCTACCCTGTTCTGTCGGATTAAACCAAAAGCCGATATCAAAGGTTTGCAATACATCAATGTATATTGGAAATGAGATGTCAGGGTCAAAATAGAAATTTGAAGTGTAAAGGTCGATACTCGATATTTCAAGCTGTTCGTTTCCATTATTTTCAACAGTCAGAAACCACCTTGTTGTTGCATTCATCCTGACATTTCCGTAATCGTGGCTTGAGGCTGATACAGAAATATGAGGACCGTTGAAAACGGCATCTCCTTCGAGAGTCAAATCAACCTGAGGTGTTATAATATCATTGGATTCAATAATGACGGTTGTGTTTAACGCTCCCGATTCAATGGGCTTGTAAATCAGTGGTATTTCAATATTGCTTCCCGGAGCAATGGTCTGGGGAAAAGTCAGGTAGTGAAGTATGGGAACAGTGTTTTGTATGATCAGGTTTGTAATTGTCAGATTGTCAGTACCTGTATTCTGAACCGTGCAATTCCAGACGGCTGAATCGCCGATAGAAATAATACCAAAGTTATAATTTGTCACTGGAACTGTGATTTGGGGTGTTCCTGCACCTCCAAGATCCACTTTATATAGAGTGCTGTTTATATTAAGGCCGCCGTCAACATACCATAAATACTGTCCGTCGTAAACTATTCCGGCAGGTTTAATATTTTCGCTTTCGTGTGATTCTAAAATGATTCCGGTTTGGTCAATTTTGTAGATAGTATTAGCATTATAATCGGCAACCCAAAGGTTTGAGCCTTCAGAAGTCAAATCCCAGGGCTGGTCGTTTGGCGATGCTATTTGGGTGAGGATGTTTCCCGAATTATCAACTTTGTAAATAGTTCCGGGGTCGGGATAATAGGTTGCCACCCAAAAATCACCATTATCATAGGCAATGCCTGACATATAGTGGTCGGGTAAGTTAATCTGGGAGGTAATATTTCCGTTAAGGTCAAGTTGCAATGCATAAGCCGGGACAGATGTGCTTGTGACGTGGTCGGTAATATAGAGGTTCGTTCCGTCGCTGGTCATCCCATAGCAGTCGTTAATTTGGGTGTTTATAAAAAGCAGTTCACTGTTACCTGTTGAAGGATTAAATTTGTAAATATGGTCACCGTCGGAACCGTAGATTCCAAAATAGATAAATGTACCGTCTGACGCAAGACCGGATGTTTTCCCAGGGATGTCGTACGTGGCAATTATAGTCCAGTCTTTGCTTGATTGCGAATAGAGGCTGCCTGTTAATGCTGTAACAATAAGTAACATGGCAGCAAATAGTCTGTGTTTAAATAATTGTTTCATAGTTGGTGTTCTTATATTGTTAAAAAGTATTTTTACTTGAATCGTCATTTTCATGGCACTAAATTACTAAAAGTTTGTAATTTTGGACACTTTTCAAATAAATATTTTATTCAGGGATGGAAAATTTTATTGTTTCGGCAAGGAAGTACAGACCACAAACATTTAACAGTGTTGTGGGGCAGCAATCAATTACCAATACACTGAAAAATGCCATATTGAACAATCATCTTGCCCAGGCTTTTCTTTTTTGTGGGCCGAGAGGTGTCGGGAAGACTACATGCGCCCGTATTTTTGCCAAAACGATTAATTGTAAAAATATTTCACCCGAAGGTGAAGCCTGCGATAAATGTGAATCTTGCGTTTCATTTAATGATTCGGCATCTTTTAACATTCATGAACTGGATGCTGCATCTAACAACTCTGTTGAGGATATTCGAAATCTTGTAGAGCAGGTCAGAATTCCACCGCAAGTAGGAAAATATAAAGTCTATATTATTGATGAGGTTCATATGCTCTCTTCGTCCGCTTTTAATGCTTTTCTTAAAACTCTTGAAGAACCTCCTGCCTACGCCAAGTTTATACTTGCCACAACGGAAAAACACAAGATCATCCCGACTATTTTATCCCGTTGCCAGATTTACGATTTTAAAAGGATAACCGTTGAAGACATTGCATCGCATCTTGAGTTTGTTGCCGGGCAGGAAGGAATAACCGCCGAACCTGACGCTATGCATATTATTGCTCAGAAAGCAGATGGTGCTCTCAGGGATGCACTTTCAATTTTTGATCAGATAGTCAGTTTCGGCGGTAAGCATCTCACATACAAAAAGGTAATTGAAAACCTGAATGTTCTTGATTATGATTATTATTTTAGGATTACCGAATCAATTGTGAAAGGAGATGTCAGAGAAACATTGCTGATAATAAATGAGATCATTGATAATGGATTCGACGGACAGCACTTTATAATCGGTTTTGGCGAGCATCTGCGAAACCTTCTTGTTAGTAAAGATGAGGTGACTTTGAAATTGCTTGAAGTAGGTGCAAACATTAAAAACAGATATAAAGAGCAGGCACGGATTTGTTCTATTGACTTTCTTATTAAAGCATTGGACTTTAATACAAAATGTGATCTAAACTACAAAGTCAGTAACAATAAAAAATTGCTAGTTGAGCTTGCATTATTGCAGATGTGTTCTCTGACAACAGCAATTTTTGAACAAATGAAAGAACCTGTTCTGCCGACATCTAAAAAACAGGAAACTAAGTATAGTCCTCCGAAGTCAAAGCCTGTTAATGTTGTGAACGAGCCTGCTCCGAAATCAATTGAGAAGAGGAAACCCGTTTCGACTACAAATATACCAGGTACTATTTCTATCTCAAAACCTGTTGAAGAGAAGAAAAAAGAAGAAACCGAAGAAGATTTAAGTAAAAAGCCGGCAGAAAAGTTTAGCCCGGAACAATTTGACTCCGTATGGAAAAGCTATGTTGATTCTGTTGAGAATGATAAAAACTTTTATGCAACTCTTTCAAAACGCAAGCCGGAAGTTAATGCTAATGTAATTGTGTTGACAGTGGATAATAAAGTTCAGGCTGACTTAATCAAGGAAAAGAAAGTCGGAATGCTTGGGTTTATCAGGGCGAAATTGAATAATTATCAGATGCAAATAGAAGCCAAGGTGACAGAAGTTACTTCCAAAGATAAGCCGTATACGTCGCAGGATAAATATGATAAAATGGTGAAAAAAAATCCTGTCCTTAAAAAGTTAAAAGACCAATTATCATTGGAGATTGATTATTAAAATAATTATAGTTACTTTCCGAAATATGAGTAATTTTGCAAACTTTTTTAAAACAAATATAATTTAAATTAATAATATGGAAACTTTAGTTGTTGATAGAAATCTGGCTTACAAAGTAGCCGATATAAATCTTGCCGAATGGGGCAGGAAAGAGATTGAAATTGCCGAGAAAGAGATGCCCGGCCTGATGGCGATTAGAAAAAAATATTCGGCTGAGAAGCCCTTGAAAGGTGCACGTGTTACAGGTTCGCTGCATATGACAATTCAAACTGCAGTTTTGATTGAGACACTTGTTGAGCTTGGTGCTGATGTACGCTGGGCAAGTTGTAATATCTTCTCAACGCAAGATCATGCTGCTGCGGCTATTGCAGAGCGCGGAATTCCGGTGTTTGCCTGGAAGGGTGAAACCCTTGATGAATATTGGTGGTGTACAAACCAGGCACTGACATTTCCCGACGGGGACGGCCCTGACCTTATCGTTGACGATGGAGGTGATGCTACATTACTTATGCATAAAGGAGCTGAAATTGAAGTTAATCCCGATTTGTTAAAAGCCGAATCACATAGTGAAGAGGAGAGGGCTTTGATGAATCAGCTTAAAGCTTCTTATGTTGAAGACAAAACAAAATGGCAAAGAGCAGTTGAGAAACTCAGAGGTGTTTCAGAAGAAACAACAACAGGTGTTCACCGTTTATATCAGATGATGGAAGCCGGTAAGCTTAAAGCCCCGGCAATAAATGTAAACGACTCGGTAACAAAATCCAAGTTTGATAATCTTTACGGTTGCCGTGAGTCGCTTGCAGATGGAATCAAAAGAGCTACCGACGTTATGATTGCAGGCAAGGTTGTTATTGTTGCAGGTTATGGCGATGTTGGTAAAGGTAGTGCCAAATCAATGAAAGGTTATGGAGCAAGAATTATTATAACTGAAATTGACCCTATTAATGCTCTGCAGGCTGCAATGGAAGGCTTTGAAGTTATGACAATGGAAGAGGCTGTTAAAGAGGGTAATATATTTGTAACAACAACAGGGAATAAAGATGTTATCACAGTTGAGCATATGAGAGCTATGAAAGATCAATCAATTGTGTGCAACATCGGCCATTTTGATAATGAGATTCAGGTTGAGCCTTTAAATGCTGCACCTGATATTAAAAGAGTAAATATCAAACCTCAGGTTGATAAGTATATTTTCCCTGACGGACACGAGATATTCCTTCTTGCCGAAGGCCGTCTTGTGAATCTTGGTTGTGCAACAGGCCATCCTTCATTTGTGATGAGTAATTCATTTACAAATCAGACGCTTGCACAGATTGAGTTGTGGCAGAAAGATTTCGAGATTGGTGTTTACCGTCTTCCGAAAAGACTTGATGAAGAGGTTGCACGCCTCCACCTTGAGCAGATTGGCGTTAAACTTACAAAACTGACTCAGGAACAGGCCGATTATCTCGGCATTCCGGTAGAAGGACCATATAAGCCTGAGCACTACAGGTATTAGAGATTATTGGACTTTTTGTTACAAATGAAAAATTAATGTTCAATAGAATTAAAATGTTAATTTTAGAATGGATTTTTCATGAATTTAAAACGGAATATCTTGCATAAAATAATAATAATCAACGGCCCGAACCTTAATCTTCTTGGTAAAAGGGAGACTTCTATCTATGGGAATATATCGTTTGAGAGGTATATTGAAAAACTGAAACCTGAGTTTCCTGAAATGGAAATTGAATATTTTCAGAGTAATGTTGAAGGTGAGATAATCAATAAACTGCACGAAACAGGTTTCTCGTATGACGGAATTGTTTTAAATGCCGGAGGCTACACACACACTTCCGTTGCAATAGCCGATGCCGTAAAATCAATTAAGACCCCTGTCGTGGAGGTTCATATTTCCAATATTTTCGCGCGGGAAGATTACAGGCATATATCGCTTGTTGCCCCGGGAGCAAAAGGCACAATAACAGGTTTCGGGCTTGATTCGTACAGACTTGCCCTGCTAAGTTTTGCTGAAAAGTAATTCTATGAAAATTTTGTTTTATCAAGTTCATCAAACTTCTTTTTTCCTTTCAGGAAGTGTTCGAAGGCGATATTTTTCCGGTAAATTTTTGATACAGGTTTAGTTTGTGCCTTTTTCCTTTCTTTTCTAAGTTCTGGAATCATTGCAAAAAAGTTCCAGTGTGCTTTTACAACGGCGAACAGGTTTTTAAAACCTCCGTCAACAAGAAATTTCAGGGCTGCCGCACCGTCAAGGAAAAGTCTGGCAATGAAAACTTTCAGCAGCCTGTTTTGAGGCAGGTTTTTGAACATCATAATGCTGTTGTTTCTCATATTGAGGTAGGTCTTTTTCCACGACTGTTTCGGTAGCGTACCTCCCCCAACATGGTAAACCGTTGAGTTGCCGCAATACATTATTTTATATCCCTGTATCTTTGCACGCCAGCAAAAGTCAATTTCCTCCATATGAGCGAAAAATCTTGAGTCGAGACCGCCGAGTTTATGAAAAACATCCGCCCTGACAAACATACAGGCTCCGGTAGCCCAGAAAATTTCCTGATTATCATCAAATTGCCCGTTGTCGGTTTCCAGCGATTGAAAAATTCTTCCTCTGCAAAACGGGTAACCGTATTTATCGATAAAACCGCCTGCTGCTCCGGCATACTCAAACTTTTCCCTTTCGTAAAAAGAGCGAAGTTTCGGTTGTGCAGCCGCTATTATTTCATCGCTCTCCATCAAATCAATGACAGGTTTTACCCAGTTTGGAGTTACCTCAATATCTGAATTAAGCAATACGTAGTATTTTGCATCAACCTGAGCGAGTGCATCATTGTAACCCTTGGCAAAACCCCCGTTAGACCGGTTTTTAATAATTCTGATGTCGGGAAAATTTTTTGCCAGAAATTCAACTGAATCGTCTGATGAGTTATTATCGGCTACAATAATCTCAGCATCAACACCTGTATTTGCAATAACTCCGGGCAGAAAATCTTCAAGAAATTTCCTGCCGTTCCAGTTTAATATGACTACTGCTGTTTTTATTGCCACAGGTTTTACAGTTTTGCGATTTTAAAACGGCGATAAAATTAGAGAATTATCTTTGTTTTCCAATATCTTTATTAAAAAATAATAGTTATAAAAATTCTGTTCTGCCGAATTGACTATTTTTGTAAAATATATTTTAATACGTAGAATGTGATCTATGAGCAAAAAAACATTAAAAAAAGAAGTATTAACAATTGATAAGCTAATAGAAACTGCAGAAAGGTTTTGCATTCTGAAGTCGAAAAATGAGAATAGTTTTCTGTATGGAATAACCGACGGGAAAGCTGTCGGTACATATATTGAACATAAATTTAAGGCGTTTCTTGAAATGAGTTTTGTTGTTGAAAGCGGGAACTCGGCGAGAGGTATTGATTTGCCGTCACCTGGAATAAACACAGATATAAAAGTTACATCAATAAAGCAGCCTCAATCATCAAGCCCGTTTAAAGATGCAAAACAAAAAATATTCGGATTAGGATATAATCTTTTAGTTTTTGTTTATGATAAAACTGATAATTCTGAAAATGAAACTGCCATATTGAATTTTATAAGTTGTTCGTTTATTAATAAAGAAAGAACAGCAGATTATACTACTACAAAGAGATTAATTGAGATGGTTAAAGACGGTGCAAACGAAGAGGATATTTCTGCGTATTTAAGTGACAGGAATATACCTGCCGATGAAATAACTCTTGGTAAAATTGCAAGACAAATACTTGATTCCCCACCTGTGTTAGGTTATTTAACTATTTCAAATGCATTACAATGGAGACTGCAATATGGAAGGATTGTTTCTTTAAAAGAAAAAGTTAGTGGAATTACAAAAATTGTTGATAATATATAATCAGATATGCAGGTCTTCAATGCAAATATAACCGATACTGTTATTTCTTTCTTTAAGGATTATAGTAGTTATGATAAAACGAGCCTTAATACGATATTGGCGAAAATTTGCGGTATTCAACTCTTTTTTGAAACACAAAATGAAATAGATATTTTATTTAACACTATTCAAAGTACCGCTTTAGTTATCAGTGAACCCGACAGAGCTGAGTATGGTGATTTCCAGACAAACGAAATTTTGAGTGACAGAATATGCAGTTTTATAAAGAAAGAAGAATTTACACCTGAAATAATTATTGAACCTACCTGTGGTAAAGGTGTTTTTATTATTTCAAGTTTAAAATTTTTTACTGGAATAAAAAGTATTTACGGAATTGAGATTTACAAACCTTATATTTGGGAAACCAAATTTGCTGTTTTAGATTTTTTCCTGAATAATGAAGGTGTTAATGTGCCGAAAATAAATATTATACATAAAAATATTTTTGATTTTGATTTTAAACAATTGTCACAACAATATGAAAACGAGAGGGTTTTGGTTTTGGGGAACCCTCCCTGGGTGACAAACTCAAAATTATCAACCCTGGAATCAAATAATTTACCACCCAAATCCAATTTTAAATACCATTCGGGTATTGATGCAATTACCGGGAAAGGTAATTTTGATATAGGCGAGTATATTGCGGTTAAGCTTTTAAATTCTTTTTCAGAGCATACGGGTTTTTTTGCTTTGCTGGTAAAAAATTCGGTTGTAAAAAATATTCTTCTTGAGCAACAAAAAAGACAATTAAAGATTTCCAACATAATGCAGTTTGATATTAATGCAAAGCAGGAGTTCAATGCTTCTGTTAATGCTTGTCTGTTTCTTTGTTCAATTGGTGAAAAGCGTGAGTATTCGGTAAAAGAATTTGATTTTTATACAAAATATTTTTTTAAAGAGTATGGTTGGTTTGGAAATAAATTTGTTGCGGATATTGAGTTATACAAAAGCACTTTTCAATTAGAAGGTATGTTTCCTGTTGAATGGAGGCAGGGTGTAAAACATGATTCTTCAAAAATTATGGAACTAAAGCTAATTGGGGAAAATCTTGTAAATAATAAAGGTGAAGTTGTTGATATTGAAGATGATTTGGTTTACGGATTTTTAAAAAGCTCGGATTTGAAGGGGGATACAATTAGCAGTCCGCGAAGATACACTATTATTACACAAAAGAAAACAGGACAGGATACCGGTTATATAAAAAGTTTATATCCAAAAACGTTTAAATACTTGTTTGGAAATATTGAACATTTTAATAATAGGAAATCAAGCATATACAACGGAAAACCCTCTTTCTCTATTTTTGGAATCGGAGATTACTCTTTTAAACCATATAAAGTGGCTATATCGGGTTTGTACAAAATAACAAAGTTTTCCCTTGTAATGCCTTATAATGATAAGCCGTTAATGCTTGATGATACTTGCTATTTTGTAGGTTTCGACTCTCTGATTGAGGCACAAATAACGCACTATTTATTAAATACGGATATTTGTCAGAATTTCATTCGTTCAATATCTTTTGATGATGCAAAACGAAAAGTAACAAAAGAGTTATTGATGAGGATTAATTTGAAGGAAATCATAAAGGAAACGAAACTTGATGAATTATCGGCTGCAATTAAAGGAATTGATGAATCGGACTGGAGAATTTATATTGCCAAGTATTCCGCTGTTAATAAGGAGTCACAATTAAGTTTATTTGAACGGAATGCTTAATTAGCCTTTATATCATAAATTTTGTCGCTATTCTCTTTCAACTTTATATTATCTTTGTGCCAATTTTATAAATCCTTTCATTATGAGTTTCGAAAAAGAGAAATTTTCAGGTACAGGTCTTACTTATGATGATGTACTTCTCGTACCTTCATACAGCGAAATCCTTCCCCGTGAGGTAGATATTTCAACTATGTTTACCCGGAATATCAGAATAAATATCCCTATAGTTTCAGCAGCAATGGATACCGTTACAGAGCATATTATGGCTATTGCAATGGCACAGGAAGGTGGAATAGGAGTATTGCATAAAAATATGAGTATTGAGAGCCAGGCAAATGAGGTTAGAAAAGTGAAGCGGGCAGAAAACGGAATGATAATTAACCCCATAATCCTTCGCAAAGATGCTTATGTAAAAGATGCTCTCGACATAATGAAGGAATATAAAATCGGAGGAATCCCTGTTGTGGATGCCGAAAACAGACTGGTGGGTATTGTAACAAATCGTGATTTGCGTTTTGAAAAAAATCATGGAAAACCTGTTGTGGATGTTATGACCACCAAAAATCTTATAACCACTACCGAATTTATTGATTTTGAGAAGGCGGCTGATATTTTGCAAGAACATAAGATTGAAAAACTTCCTGTTGTGGACGATGATTTTAAACTTGTGGGATTGATAACCTATAAAGATATTATAAAAATAAGGGAGAGGCCAAATGCCTGTAAAGATGAACGCGGGCGACTTCGTGTTGCTGCTGCTGTGGGTGTTACAGCCGATACAACCGAAAGGGTTGATGCATTGGTTGAAGCCGGTGTTGATGCCATTGTTATTGACACTGCTCATGGGCATTCAAAGGGAGTAATGCAAATGGCCAAATTGATAAAAAATGCCTATCCTCAGGTTGATTTGATAGTTGGTAATGTCGGAACCCGCGAGGCTGCTCAAGACTTTGCCAAGCTCGGTGTTGATGCCGTTAAGGTTGGTATTGGCCCGGGTTCAATTTGTACGACAAGGATAATTGCAGGAATTGGAGTACCACAATTAACTGCTGTTTACGAGGTAGCACAGGGATTGAAAGACACCGGAATACCCGTTATTGCTGACGGGGGTATAAGATATACAGGCGATATTGTGAAAGCGTTGGCTGCCGGTGCTCATACGGTTATGGCAGGCTCGTTGTTTGCAGGTGTGGGCGAATCACCTGGTGAGACAATAATTTTTGAAGGAAGAAAGTATAAGACATATAGAGGTATGGGCTCTGTTGAGGCAATGCAAAAAGGCTCTAAAGATCGTTATTTCCAGGATGTCGAAGATGATATTAATAAGCTCGTTCCTGAAGGAATTGTTGGTCGGGTACCATATAAAGGGAGTTTGTCAGAGGTTATACATCAAATGGTTGGAGGTTTAAGAGCAGGAATGGGATATACAGGTTCGCAAAACATTGGTGTATTGCAAAATGCAAAATTTACCAGAATCACAGTTGCAGGTGTCGCAGAGAGTCATCCGCACGATATAACAATAACGCGTGAAGCTCCAAACTACAGCAGGTAGTGTTAAATTTTGTTAAATACCTTTGGATTTTATTTATTGAATGCTATTGTTAATCATCTAATTAATTATACTTTAGGTAGTTGTGGCGATTTGCGTTGATTTGTTACTTCTATATTTATTATTCCAAAACAATTATATTTGCAAGCTCATAATTTGGATGATGAAATGAACGGAATATTTTAATTAATTAATATAATGGAGTTCAGGCTCTCTGCCATAATGGGTTTGGACAGTTTTACACAATCAAAAATTTAAAATAATAACGATGAAAACAAGTATTTTAAAAAGTATCTTAATCGCTTTGAGTTTCTTAATTGTATCCCTATCTAATGGACAGGATAACAGGACATTGGTTGCCATTGCAAATGACAGCATTAGTGTAGATGATTTTATGCGGGTTTATAAAAAGAATAATGTTAAGGGAGATACGATTGACAAGAAATCAGTTGAGGAGTACCTTCAACTATTCATTAACTTTAGATTGAAAGTTAAAGAGGCTGAAGCTCTTGGAATGGATACTGCTGCTGCTTTCACAAAAGAACTTGAAGGTTATCGCGAGCAACTTGCCGAGCCTTATTTTGTTGATGAATCAATAATCGAAAAACTGGTTAAAGAAGCATATAAACGCAGTAAAGAAGATGTCAGGGTTAGTCATATTCTTATCAGGGTAGGACCGAATGCTATGCCTGAGGATACACTTAAGGCATACACCAAGATAATGGATGCTAAAGTAAGAATTGAAAATGGTGAATCCTTTGCAGATGTTGCAAAAGATGTTTCTGAAGACCCTTCTGCCCGTGAAATGAAAATGCGTAACGGCCAGGTCAGATCCGGCAATGGTGGCGACCTCGGATACTTTACGGTTTTTGATATGGTCTATCCTTTTGAAACAGGTGCCTATAATACGAAAAAAGGAGAAATCTCAGCTCCTGTCAGAACAAGCTATGGTTATCATCTTATTTATGTTACCGACAGAATACCGGCTCTCGGGGAAATGCAGGTTGCTCATCTTTTCTTAAAAATTCCAAAGGATGCAACTCATGAGGATTCCGTTTATGTCGAAAAAAGAATAGACTCTCTTTACCAAAGAATTCAGAATGGAGAAGAGTTTGAAAACCTTGTCAAAGAATACTCTGACGATAAAGGTTCGGCTCCGTCAGGTGGTGTTTTACCGAAGTTTAAAGTTAACAGAATGGTGCCGGAATTTATTGAAGCAATTGCCCAACTTCCTGATTCCGGTTCAATATCAAAACCCGTTCTCACAATGTATGGTTGGCATATAATAAAACTGATAAGCAAAACCGGAATAAAATCATTTAAAGATTCTAAAAAGGAATTGGAGAAAAAAATAAAAAAAGATCAGCGCTCACAGTTGAGTACTGAGATTATAATTGAAAGAATTAAAAATGAGTATGGTTATAAGGAGAATGAAGAAGGTGTCGAAAAAATGTATCCTCTTGTTGATTCTTCTATTTATCAGGGCAAATGGAGTGTCCCCGAAAAAGAAAATATGGGTTTCATCGTTTTTACTCTTGGTGATCAAACATACTCACAAATGGAATTTGCAAACTACATTGCCGAACATCAGACAATCGGTAAAGGTGAAAAGATTGATGAGTTCGTAAACCGCGTTTTTAAAGATTTTGTGAATGAGAAGTGCAAGCAGTATGAAAACGGGAAACTTGAGACTAAATATCCTGATTTTAAGGCTATTGTTGAGGAGTATCGCGATGGTATTTTACTTTTTGACCTTACCGATGAAAAAGTCTGGTCGAAGGCTGTAAAAGATACTACCGGTCTTAAAAACTATTATGATGAGCATAAAGGAGATTTTAAGTGGGGGAAACGAATTGACGCTTCAATATATACAATTAGCGACACTGCCTATATTAATAAAATCAAAGAGTTGGTAAGCGAAGGATTGTCAGAAGATGATATCCTTAACGAATTCGGAAACGACTCACTTAAGGTTTTAACTGTAATTCATAAGAAATTCTCTGAAGGAGATAATGATATTATTGATAAGATAAAATGGAAAAAGGGTATCACTGATATTATGAATCAAAACGGTAAGACTGTTTTTGTTGTTGTTCATAGTAAGATTGCGCCAGAACCTAAAACTTTCAATGAGGCTAAAGGATTGATAACGGCAGCATATCAGGATTATCTTGAGAAGGAATGGATACAGCAGCTCAGAGGGAAATATCCTGTTACTATTAATGAAGAGGTTTTAAAAACTATTGCTAAATAACTAATGTGATTTGTATTTTTTCAGGAACATAACTGTTTTTTTATTGTTTGCACTTGCATTAATATCTTGCATAAATGTGCCAAAACAATCGGATGAGAATGTTCTTGCCAGAGTTTATGATGACTATTTGTATGAATCCGACCTAAAGGGATTAGTGCCTGAAGGTGCGAATGTAAAGGATAGTATAGCAATTGTCAGAAATTTTGTTAACCACTGGATAACCGAAAAACTTGAGCTTAATAAAGCACATAGAAATTTGCTTGACGAGGATATGCAATTCGAGAAACAGCTTGAAGAGTACCGCAATTCACTTATTATCTATCAGTATGAATCAAAACTTGTTAGTCAAACCCTGGATACTGTTGTGAGTGAGAATGAGCTGGAAGAGTACTTTAAAAAAAATATTGGAAATTTCCAGCTGAAAAATAATATTGTTAAGACGTATTATGCACGGTTTAGGGTAGATGATCCTAATATTCTAAAAATTAGAAAATTCTTCTATTCTGATAAACCGGATGCAAGGGATTCTCTTGAGGTGTATATTGAGAAGTATTCAAATCTTTACTTCCTGGATGATGAAACCTGGATTTTATTCGATGACTTATTGAGATTTGTGCCTATTGAGACTTATAATCAGGAGGCATATTTGCAAAATCACAGAAAAATTGAACTAAAGGTTGACCCTAATGTTTATTTGGTTGGCATAACGGATTTTAAAATAAAAGAAAGTGTTTCTCCTTTAAGTTTTGAGAAGGAGAAGATAAGACAGATTATTCTAAACAAAAGAAAACTCGAAATAATAAATCGTATGCGGAAAGAAATATTCCAGGCGGCTCAGCAGCATAGCGATTTTGAAATATACTGATTTGTGAAATAAAATGGTCTGCTTGGTGTTATTTACTTAAAATATTGCATTGATGATTTATCGTATTTATATTATATCATTTTTTTATCTGATTTTTTCAGGTAGCATTTATTCACAGGATCAGCCTCAGGTTCAACCTATAGTTCAACCTCAGGGAGAGGTTGTTGATGAGATAATAGCCATTGTCGGAAGTAATATTATTTTGAAGTCTGATATTGAGGCTCAATACATTCAGTATCGTATGCAACAGGGAGGAGCTGCCGGAAGCGAATCAACTGTAAAATGCAGTATAATGGAATCAATGTTGCGCCAAAAGCTATTATTAAGTCAGGGAGAACTTGACAGTGTGGAAGTTTCTGATATGCAGGTTGAGTCTGAAATGGACAGAAGGCTCAGGTATTATATTAAACAATTTGGCTCGCAGGAAAAGTTGGAGGAGTTTTATCAGCAGTCGATATATGAAATTAAGGATGAATTCAGAGACCTCATTAAACAGCAGATGATGATGGAGACGGTTCAGAATTCAATTACCGCTGATGTAACGGTTACTCCTTCGGAGGTTCGCTCATTCTACAGAGATATTCCAAAGGATAGTCTGCCGTTGATTAATTCGGAAGTGGAGTTGATGCAAATTGTGAAAAAACCCCCGATAAATCCAGAAGAAAGAGAGCGAATTAGGAGTAAACTTCTTGAACTGCGGAAACGTGTTCTTAATGGTGAAAGCTTCGCAACACTTGCAATACTTTATTCTGAAGACCCAGGTTCGGCTAAGAACGGTGGTGAGCTGGGGTTTGTTGGAAGAGGTGAGCTATACCCTGAATTTGAGGCTGTTGCATTTAACCTGAAAGAAGGTGAAGTGTCGGATGTGCTCGAAACAGAGGCAGGTTTCCATATAATACAGATGATAGAAAGACGTGGTGATTATATTAATGTCAGGCATATTCTGTTGCAACCTAAAGTGTCGCCGATTGATCTGTTGAAAGCAAAAAATGAACTTGATAGTATTGCCAGGCTTATTGAAAATGGAAAATATACTTTCGAAGAGGCTGTAGCTAAGTTTTCTGATGATCCAAGTAAAAATAACGGCGGACTTCTTATTAATCCAAGCACTGGGACTTCGGTATTTGAAGCGGATCAGCTTGATCCAAAAGTTTTCTTTGTTATTGATAAGCTTGAGGTAGGTGAAATATCTACTCCTGTTCCCTTCAAGACAGATGACAACAAGGACGCCTATCGCATTTTATATCTCAAAAAACGAACGGAACCCCATAAGGCTAATTTGAAAGACGATTATGATAAAATTCAGCAGTGGGCTCTTGAACAGAAGAAACAGAAAGTGATACAGGATTGGGTTGCAGAGAAGATTGATAAGACTTTTATCAAAATTGACGACAGTTACCGTGATTGTAAGT
>Ga0256913_10000146_pt1 | contig 33165 bp, 23 predicted proteins | sample Axial_MatmetaG_FD_185970 | JGI IMG/M metagenome (GOLD analysis project Ga0256913, IMG submission 185970) | Deep-sea worm associated microbial mat communities from Axial Seamount, Juan de Fuca Ridge, Pacific Ocean - Axial_Mat | ecosystem: Environmental > Aquatic > Marine > Oceanic > Microbial... | reverse complement strand
TAATAAGGAGCCACAAGCAGGTGTTTGAATTTCGGCGGGTTGTAAGGAGACTCAAACAAATGAAACAAGGTATTGACTTCTCTGGCAATTCCCTGATGAGCCGTCAGCAGGCTGTCGTCGGCATATACTTTGGCAGTGGACTCGTTAAAGTTTCCTGTGCTGATATTGGCATAATAAATATTCTCACCGTCCTCTTTTCTTCTGATTACCATCAACTTGCTGTGTACTTTGAAGCCCGGTAGTGTCTTGATAATTTTGACACCTTCTTCTGTCAGTTTTCTGATCCAGTAGATGTTTGCTTCTTCGTCAAACCTGGCCTGTATTTCCAGAAAAACGGTGACGTTTTTTCCGTTTCTGGCAGCATTGATCAGGGCATTGATTACATTGGAATTTCTGGCTGCCCTGTAAAAAGTCATTTTAATGGCCCTTACTTTGGGGTCAATGGCTGCTTCTCTCAACAGGTCAACAATGTACTGAAATGACTGATACGGATAGTGCAACATAATATCCTGTTTTTTAATGGCGTTCAGGATACTCTCATTCTGAGGTAACAGCGGATGATTAAGCGGTTTGGTTTTCGGATAATGGAAATCTTTGGGACCGATTTTCGGGAAGTTCATGAAGTCCTTGAAATTGTGGTATTTACCTCCGCCTCTGAGGTTGTCAATTTCACTGATCTGTAGTTTTTTCAGCAGTTTCTTCAGCAGGGGTTCCGGTATCTCTTTGTCGTAAACAAACCGGACGGGGAGACCTTTTTTCCGGCGTTTGATACTTTCGCTGATCAGCTCGATGAAACTTTTGGATACATCATTGTCAATATCCAGTTCCGCATCGCGTGTAAATTTGATTGTGTACCCTTTGATGATGTCATAACCGAAAGGGTTGAAGATTTCGCCGATGGCATAACGGATGACATCATCCAGGAGAATAATGTATTTCTTTTCGCCATTACCCGGTAACTGGACAAACCGGGAAATCTCTCCTGTAGGCACGACGATAATGGCATAGTTGTTTTTCTTTTCTTCTTTCGAACTTTTCAGATCGAGGGCAAGGTAAATAGTGTTATCGCGCAGAAAATCAGGACTTCTCAGATTGTTGAGCATGATCGGGAAAAGAAATGGCCGTACCTCGTCATGAAAAAATTGGCGTACAAATTTTCCCTGTTCTTTGTTCAGTGTATTTTCATCAAGAAAAATGATGTTCTTTTTCTCCAACTCCTCTTTGATGCCGAGGTAGGTATCTGTAAATTTTTTCTCCTGATCTTCAACGATTTTGCCAATCTCTTTCAATACTTTAACCGGGTTGTAACCAAACTTCTCACTTTTGGATTTTTCCAGCAGAGCCAGTCTTTTAATCGTAGCAACCCGCACCCTGAAGAACTCATCCCTGTTGTTGGAAAAGATCCCGAGAAACTTCAGCCGTTCGACGATAGGATTGTTTTCATCCATGGCCTCCTGCAAAACGCGCTCGTTGAAATGAAGCCATGAAACTTCGCGGTTGATAAAATATTGTTTTTTGATCGTACCCATTTATTTCAGCATTTTAGGAAACACAACAAAGTTAACATGAAATTTGGCAGTGTTTATTTCGTTCCATTTGTTAGTTGAGAATGAAATACTTACAGTTCCTGATGTCGGCAAGTTGTCGATAGTCGGATTGAGGAAAAGATTGACAAAATAGGTAAAACCCGGGTTGTGTCCGAAGATCATGACTGAGTGAATATCGTCAGGAAGGGCGTACAACTCATTGAATATGGCATCTTCTCCGGCGTGGTATAGATTTGCCGTGTATTTGATCTTTTCTTCGGGATATCCCAGTTCTTTGGCCAGGATGCCGGCTGTTTGCCTGGCTCTGACAGCCGTACTCGAGAGAAACAATTCAGGTCGGGAAATACTGTTTTTCAGAAAACCCGCTATTTTCTTTGTTTTTCTGACACCTTTTGGCGCCAGAGGCCGTTCGTGATCAGAAAGGAACGGATCTTCCCAGGATGATTTAGCATGACGGACAATATAGAGTGTTTTATTCATAGTTGACAGATTATGCTGATGACCGGACAAAAAAATTGCCACCTTCACAAGAAGATGGCAATATAATCATTTTATGGAAATCAGGCTTTAGTAAGCGAAGAGCGGAAACTCGCTCATCATCTTGTTTACCCGTTTCTTAACCGACTCAAGCACTTTTTCATCTTCAATGTTGCTGATCACTTCGTCAATCATCTCCACAATCGGTTCCATATGTTCTTCTTTCAGTCCGCGTGTCGTGATAGCCGGAGTGCCCACTCTCAGGCCGCTGGTCTGGAACGGTGAACGGCTGTCGAACGGAACCATATTTTTATTGATGGTAATGTCGGCTTTTACCAGAGTGTTTTCCACCACTTTACCCGTGATATCCGGGAATTTACTTCTCAGGTCGATCAGCATCAGATGGTTGTCGGTTCCTCCTGAAATTACTTTGTAGCCTCTGTCAATAAATGCTTGGGCCATCACTTCGGCATTTTTCTTCACCTGCAGGATATAGTCGAAATAGCTGTCGGTCAGGGCCTCACCGAAGGCTACTGCTTTGGCAGCAATGACATGTTCCAGCGGTCCGCCCTGGATGCCGGGAAAAACAGCTGAGTTCAGAACTGCCGACATCATTTTGGTGGCCCCTTTGGGAGTCTTCAGTCCCCATGGATTTTCAAAATCTTCTCCCATGAGAATCATACCGCCGCGAGGTCCGCGTAATGTTTTGTGTGTCGTTGTGGTTACAATGTGGCAATGTTCGATAGGATCGTTCAGGATGCCTTTGGCGATTAAACCTGCAGGATGAGCAATGTCGGCCATCAAAATGGCACCAACCTGGTCAGCGATGCTCCGCATACGTTCATAATCCCAGTCTCTCGAATAAGCCGAAGCCCCGGCAATGATCATTTTTGGTTTTTCTTTGAGGGCCAGTTGTTCCATCTCGTCATAGTCGATGGTTCCGGTGTCTTCTTTTACCTTATAAGCAATGGGATTGTATAAGATTCCCGAAGAGTTGACAAAAGATCCGTGCGACAGGTGCCCGCCATGCGACAGGTCGAGGCCCATAAAAGTGTCTCCCGGTTTCAGACAGGCCAGAAAAACAGCCATATTAGCCTGTGCTCCGGAGTGGGGTTGTACGTTGGCATATTCAGCATCGAACAATTCACAGGCACGGTCAATAGCCAGTTGTTCCGACTGATCTACAATCCCGCATCCGCCATAATATCTTTTTCCGGGATATCCTTCAGCATATTTGTTGGTCATCACCGAACCCATAGCTTCCAGAACCTGTTCGCTTACAAAGTTTTCAGAGGCAATCAGCTCGATGCCGTGCATTTGCCTTTCCTTCTCCTTTTTTATCAGGTCAAATATTTTTTGGTCTCTTTCCATGATCGGTATTTTTTGAGTATTAATGATTGAATAAAAACGGTATGCAAAAGTAGTGTTTTTTAAGAAGATGTACATAAAATAAATGGCGATCGTTTCAGTTATATCTTTAAGTTTGCGAAAGATTAAAAGAAGCCTATGCTGAAGTACGATTCGTTTGTTTTGGAAAATGGCTTACGGGTGATTGTTCACAGGGATAAGAGCACACCTATCGTGGCTATGAACATTATTTATATGGTTGGCTCCCGTGATGAAAATCCGGACAGGACGGGCTTTGCCCATTTATTTGAGCATCTGATGTTCGGCGGATCAGTCCATATTCCAAAGTATGATGAACCTTTACAGAAAGCCGGTGGTGAAAATAATGCGTTCACTAACAACGATTTTACAAATTATTACCTGACCATTCCGAAAAATAACATCGAAACGGCTTTTTGGCTTGAGTCAGACAGAATGTTGTCGTTGGCTTTTTCAGAAAAAAGTCTGGATGTGCAACGGCAGGTGGTAGTGGAAGAGTTCAAACAGAATTATCTGAACCAGCCGTATGGTGATGTGTATTTGTTATTGAAACCTTTGGCTTATAAAGTACATCCTTATCAGTGGAATACGATTGGCAAAGACATCAGCCATATCGAACAGGCTACGATGGATGAGGTACAGGCTTTTTACAAGAAATTCTATAATCCTGATAACGCCATTCTTTCCATTGCCGGAGACGTGGATCCGAAGGAGATGCTGAAACTGGCAGAAAAATGGTTTGGCCCTATTCCCGGTGGTGAAAAAATTGAAAGGAATTATCCGCAGGAACCACATCAGGAAGAAGAGCGTGAACTGGAAGTGAACAGAAAAGTACCGCAAAGTGCCGTATATATGGCCTGGCATATGCCCGAACGAATGAACAGCGGTTTTTACAGAGCCGATCTCATATCGGATGTGCTTTCCAATGGTAATTCTTCCAGAATGTACCAGAACCTTGTGAAGAAGTCGAAAATGTTTTCTGATATCAGTGCTTTTGTAACCGGTGATCTTGATCCGGGACTGTTTATTGTTACGGGCCGTTTGCTGAATGGTGCCACACCCGAACAGGCAGAGAAAATGATCAGGAAGGAATTGGATGAGATCTGCGGGCAACCTGTGTCGGAAGAAGAACTCCGGAAAATTAACAATAAGATTGAGGCTAACTTATTATTTGGCAGGATGTCTGTATTAAACAAGGCAATGGCACTTGGTTATTACGAAATGATGGGAAGCGCTTCCCTGCTGGATGAAGAAATCAGTAAGTATCAGGCTGTAACCAGAGAAAATATCCGGGAAATGGCCGGTAAAATATTTAACGGGTCGAAACCCAGTAAACTGTTTTACAGAGCTGAAAACAATTAATGTATTGAGCAGAGAGATGAGCATAGACAGAAACATAATACCACCTCATGGCAAGCCGGTTGATCTGGTGCTGGAAGAACCCGGGAAGGAAACTCTGGATAACGGTATGGATGTATATTTGATACATGCCGGAAATGAAGAGGTTATCCGGCTGGATATTGTTGTGGAAGCAGGATCCGTTTATCAAAATAAAAAACTGACGGCTTCCAGTGTTGGCAAACTTTTGAAAGAAGGAACGAAAAAGTACAGCTCTTCTGAAATTGCCGGTATCATCGATTTTTGCGGTGCTTACCTGGATGTGGCGGTAACCAAGGATTCGGCCATCATAACTTTATACACCTTGTCAAAATATCTGGAACAGTTAATCCCTGTTGTTGGAGATATGCTGATTGAGGCAAATTTCCCCGAAGAAGAATTGCGCATCCATATTGACAGGAACCGGCAGGAGTTTCTGATTAACAGTGAGAAAGTGCGTTATAAAGCCATGCTCGAATTCAATAAGCTGGTCTTCGGGAAAAATTCGGCCTACGGACAGGTACTGGAGATTGCCGATTTTGATTTGTTGGAACGTCATGATCTTTTTGATTTTTATAATAAATACTATCATCACGGGAATGCCTATTTGCTGATAAGCGGTAAAATTCCGGGTAATACAGTTCCTCTTCTGAACAAATATTTGGGCAGCTCCTGGAAGCAGGAAGTGATGAAAGAAAGAGAAACACCGTCAAAAGGTATAATTGATACAAAGAAAAAATATGTCGAAAAACCTGATGCCATGCAGTCGGCCATCAGGGTTGGGAAACCGATCATCAGCCGGCAACATCCGGATTACAACAGGTTTTTATTGCTAAATACAATCCTTGGGGGCTATTTCGGCTCACGACTGATATCAAATTTGCGGGAGGATAAAGGTTATACATACGGTGTAAATTCGTTTATTACTAATTATAAATACGCGGGCTATTTTTCTGTCTCGACAGAAGTCAATGTGCAGCATACCGATGCCGCTCTGGATGAAATCTGTAAAGAAATGAAACGGCTGAGAACCACTGTGGTGGGAGAGGACGAACTCATGCGCGTAAAAAACTACATTTATGGAACTTTCCTGCGCACTTTTGACGGGCCTTTTGCTTTGGCCGAACGATATAAAAGTGCCCGGGAGATCGGGGAGGGGTTTGCCTATTACCAGAGAAGCCTGAACGAGATGCTGCAGGTTTCCGCCGATGAATTGCTTGAGGTAGCTAACAAATATCTTAATCCGGAAGATATGATTACTTTAGTGGTTGGAAAAGCAAATCACGTGAATGAATAAACATTGCCTTTATGAAAGCAGGCCTGATCAGCTTCTTTTTATTTTTCCTGCCGTGGCTGGTTTCCGGCCAGCAGCCTGTGATTACCTGTCTCAATGTTAAAGATAATGGCGATGTCGAAATTTTTTGGCAGCCATACAGTGGGGGGAATTTTGAGAAATATGCCGTATTTTATGCTCCAGACGGCATTACATATACCAACATTTATTCTACAAATGATATTAATACAACTTCGTATTTACATGTCGGGGCAATGGCTGATGGTGATTCGCGATACTATAAATTAAAAGTATATTCTGCCGGCGATTCTGCCACATCCGAAGTGCTGCATACCATCTTTTTGTTTTTGGATCCGTCACAGGCAGGTCAGGCTAATTTAAGTTGGAATCCACCCAACACATCATCGGACAATCATTATAAAATATGGCGAAAACTGACACCCGGCAACTGGGAGGTCATCGTGCCTGATCAAACAGGGACTTTTCATAAAGATATCATCGAAGATGGTGTCTGTGATACTTATATCAATTATAAAATTGAGCTGATTACACCTTACGGCTGCTCTTTCAGTTCAAATATACCGGGAGACTTTTTCACGGAAAGTAACTACCCTGCCAATCCTGTTTTCGACTCTGTGAGTATCGACTATTTTAATGGTGCACCCCGTGTTGTCCTCGGGTGGGAACCTTCAATCAGTCAGGATGTTGCCGGATACATTGTCTATCGCTTCACGGATGTTTTTATCAGTATAGATACAGTTTACAACACTACTTTTTTCGTAGATACAACAGTACAGGCTTGTGATACGGTTTATACTTATGCACTGGCTTCTCTGGATCAATGCGGAAACACAAGTCCGGGCACATTTTCAACCCCATTAAGTAACATACATTTGGTTGAAGTTACTTATGACCCCTGTAAACTTGAGGCAACCATCACTTTTGAACCGTTTGTTGACCTTGATGCCGATTCCATCCATTTCGACCTGATTGGTAACTCAAGCCCCGGAGGTGAAAATTCAGCTTATTCATTCGTAAAACCGGTTGAGGACGGAATATTACCAAGAGAGATGGCCCAATATATCACAGTGGTGGATGAAGATTTAAGATTTGGTCGTACTTACGATTATTTCATCATGGAAACTGTTTATAAAAATGGTAACTATTATACGACATCCACCTGTATCAGGTCTATATATACTTACAATTACGCCAGACCGGATCATATATATTTTGCTAATGCCGATGTGTTGCCGGATAACCGGATAGAACTTACAATAGACTACGACCCGGATGTAAAAAAATCCCATCTGAAATTGTGGCGTAGCGATCCCGGAGAAGATACATACATGCCTTTCAAAACTGTCTATGTGGATACCCTTTCAGGGTGGCCGTTGATTTTTACGGACGATAGTGCTGACGGCTCACTGGGGTATTATCATTATCGCATTGATGTGCTGGACAGCTGCCGGAATGTATGGCTTGAATCTAATGAAGTGAAAACTATGTTTTTAAAGGTAACGGTAAAGGATAAGAATCATAATTTATTACAATGGAACCGGTTTGAAGATTGGGATGAACATGTTGGCGTGTATTACATCTACCGGCTGGAGGATGAAGCATCACCGTGGGTTCCTGTTGATTCAGTTGGCTGGTATGCCGATAACTATGAATATACAGACGATATCTCTTCAATAAGCGGAGCCGTGGAGCATCTTGTATATTGGGTAGAGGCTGTTGAGCGTGTCGAAAACGGATTCGGGTTTAAAGAACAAAGTAATTCTAACCGGGTGGTGGTAACACCCGAGTCGGATATTTATTTCCCAAATGCTTTCAAACCCGGAAGTGAACTAAATCGGGTTTTTAAACCCGTATTCCGGTTTTTAGGCGGTACCGGATATCTGTTCCAGGTTTATAATCGCTGGGGACAGTTGATCTACGAAACCAGAGATGTAAGTGCCGGATGGGACGGTACTTATAAAGGAAATTATGTTGAGCAGGGCACTTACATTTACAAGTTCCAGTATACGGATGGGTTTGGTAATGCAGTAAACAGACAGGGAACTGTTACCGTGATTTATTAAAGCTTGTTAAATAACCTTAATCCTGTCAAATCAAGGCTCTATTGATATTGATTAATTTGGTACTTTTGCCCAATTTAAAAAAACTTTCTCAGCATGTCCTTTGATAAAGAAAAATTTAAGGGGGAAGGTCTTACATACGATGATGTATTGCTCATTCCCGAACATTCAGATGTTTTACCAAGAGAAACAGATCTCTCTACGCGTTTCACAAGAAATATAACTTTGAAAATTCCCATCGTCTCTGCAGCTATGGATACGGTAACGGAATCCAGAATGGCAATAGCCATGGCCCAGGAAGGCGGCATCGGTGTGTTGCATAAAAATATGACCATCGAACAGCAGGCCATCGAAACCAGAAAAGTTAAGCGGGCCGAAAACGGAATGATCATTGACCCCATTACGCTGGAAGCTCATGCTACAGTGCAGGATGCGCTGAATATTATGAAGGAATACAGCATTGGCGGTATCCCTGTTGTGGATGACACAGATAAACTGGTGGGAATTGTGACTAATCGCGACCTGAGGTTTGAGCGTAATCACGAGCGCAAAGTGTATGAGGTTATGACAAAGGAAAACCTGATCACAACAACCGAATTCACCGATTTTGAAAAGGCTGCTGACATCCTTCAGGAACATCGTATTGAAAAACTTCCCGTTGTGGATAAGAACTTCAAACTGGTGGGCCTAATCACTTATAAAGATATTTTAAAGATTGCTACGCACCCCAACAGTTGTAAAGATGAAAAGGGTAGGTTGCGTGTGGCCGCTGCTGTGGGAATTGCTGCTGACACTATGGATCGGGTAGCCGCTTTAGTGGAAGCTGACGTAGATGCTATTGTTATTGATACGGCTCACGGACATTCGCAGGGCGTAATTGATATGGCTAAAAGAGTTAAGACGACATACCCCGAAGTGGAACTTGTCGTAGGAAATATAGCCACAGCCGAGGCAGCTCTTGATCTACTGGCAGTTGGTGCCGATGCCCTGAAAGTGGGAATCGGACCGGGGTCTATATGTACAACACGTATTATTGCCGGTGTGGGTGTTCCGCAACTATCAGCTGTTTATGAAGTGGTTCAGGCTGTAAAAGAAACCGGAACCCCTGTTATTGCAGACGGTGGTATCCGTTATACAGGCGACATTGTGAAAGCTATTGCGGCGGGTGCTGACGCAGTTATGGCAGGCTCGCTTTTTGCCGGTGTGGATGAATCTCCCGGCGAGACAATCATTTACGAAGGAAGAAAATTTAAAACTTATCGCGGAATGGGGTCAGTGGAAGCTATGAAAGAAGGATCGAAAGACCGCTATTTCCAGGATGCGGAAGACGACCTGAAAAAACTGGTGCCTGAAGGTATTGTGGGAAGAGTACCTTACAAAGGCTCTCTGAGTGAGGTGATCCTGCAAATGGTTGGTGGATTGCGCTCGGGAATGGGCTATACGGGTTCCGGCACAATTGCTGATCTGCAAAGAGCAAAATTTATTAAAATTACAGCAGCGGGAGTGGCTGAAAGTCACCCGCACGATATAACCATTACTCGTGAAGCACCTAATTACAGTAGAAAAAAATAATCCAAACATGAAAGGTATGAAAACTATGAAAAAGTCTTTAGGTTTATTGACGGCAGTATTGCTGATGAGCAATATGTTGTGGGCTCAATTTTCTTTTGACAATAAAACACTGATGACCATTGGTGACGAAAAAGTTACCGTGGGTGAATTCATGAAAGTGTATAACAAAAACAATACACAGACTGCCTATGAAAACAGTTCCATTGAAGAATATCTGGATCTGTTTATCAATTTCAAACTTAAGGTTAAAGAAGCCGAAGCTTTGGAGATGGATACTTCCAAGGCGTTCAGGCGGGAGCTGAATAGCTACAGGGAGCAGTTGGCCAAGCCGTATTTTGTGGATGAAGAAGTTAACGAAGCTTTATTGAAAGAAGCTTATGAAAGAATGTTGAAAGACATACGTGCCAGTCATATTCTTATTCTTGTGGATCCCGATGCACCTGCAGAGGATACTTTAAAGGCTTATAACAAAATCCATGAGATCAGGAAAGAAATTATGAATGGTATGGATTTTGGCGATGCAGCCGTAAAATATTCGGAAGATCCGTCGGCTAAAGACCGCGAAGCTATTCCGGAACAGAGGCCTTTTATGCCGGGTAACAGAGGTGACGTCGGTTATTTTACGGTCTTCAATATGGTCTATCCTTTTGAGACAGCAGCATACAATACACCGTTAGACAGTGTATCACAACCGGTACGTACAAGATTTGGATATCATTTGGTAAAAGTAACCGATATTCAGGATGCTATGGGTGTGGCGGAAGTAGCACACATTTTTGTGGCCCTTCGCCCGGATGCCAGTCATGAAGATTCTCTGAGAAAAGCTGAAAAAATCAACAATATCTATAAAAAAATTCAGGAAGGGATGACCTTCGAAGAGGCTGTCAAGATGTATTCCGAAGATAAAGGTTCTGTGGGAAGAGGCGGAAAATTGTCCAAATTCACTAGCAGCCGTGTTGTGCCTGAATTTGTTGAAACGGTGGACAAACTTGAAGTGGGAGAAATATCAGCTCCGATAAAGACAAGATACGGTTTTCATATCGTGAAACTGATCAGCAGGCAAACACCGGGAACTTTTGAGGAAGAAGCCCCCAAGTTGAAAGAAAGGATTGCCAAGGACGACCGCTCAAAGAAAAGCAGGGAAGCGGTTATTGCTAAAATTAAAGCTGATAACGGTGTAAAAATATATGATGAAGCTAAAGAGGAATTGTTTCAGCAGATCGACACAACCGTTTTTGAAGCTGCTTTTGCGGCCGATACTCTGAAAGCTATGACTAAACCTGTGCTGAAGATCGGAGATGAGAAATATACCCAGTTTGATTTTGCGCAATATGTAGAGAAAAAACAAGCTAAACAGAAAAAAGCAGATCTGCATATCTATCTTGATAAGTTATTCAACGAATTTACGGATGATATGTGCCTGGATTATGAAGATGAAAACCTGGAAAACCATTATCCTGAGTTCAAAGACCTGATGCAGGAATACCATGATGGTATTTTGCTGTTCAATCTTACGGACAAGGAAGTGTGGACAAAAGCCGTTATAGATACAACAGGACTTGAGAAATTCTTTGAAGCCAACAGAGATAAATATAAATGGAAAGAAAGACTGGATGCGACGGTTTATGAGATCAAAGACAGAGAACTGGCTGATTCTGTGCGTAAGATTATCCTGACGTATGAAGGTGACGGTGATATCGCCCAGAAACTGGTTGAGGATTCAATCAAAAACAAAGTAAATATTAAGCCCGGCTTTTTCGAAAAGGGAGATAACAAATATGTGGATGAGGTAGCATGGTTACCGGGATTTTACGGACCTTTCAATTCGGATGTGGAAAATCTGGTGGTCTTTGTCAAAGTAAGAAAAACATTACCTCCGGAGCCGAAAAAACTGGATGAAGCCAGGGGACTGGTTACGGCAGATTATCAGACATACCTGGAAGACAAATGGGAGAAACAACTAAGAGAAAAATATCCGGTTACTGTGAACGAAAAAGTCTTACAAAAGTTAATAGAGAAACAATCTTCTAATAAATAAAAAGTTTGTCGAAACAAGTTGTTTTATTATGGGCAGCTCTCCTTCTTCTGATGCTGCATGCTTGTAAGTATCCGTTTGTGAAAAAGGAGGAGGCCATTCTGGCAAGGGTAGGTGATGAGTACTTGTACGAATCCGATATCAAGGATCTTGTGCCGGAAGGAATTTCACTCAAAGACAGTATGGTTCTGGTAAGGAATTATGTCAATAACTGGGTGAAAACAACATTGATGGTGCATCAGGCTGAAAAAAACCTGACGGATCGTCAACTCAATTTTAATAAACAATTGGAGGAATATAAAAACTCTCTGATCATTTATAAATATGAGAGTGAATGGATCAGGCAAAATCTTGATACGGTTGTTTCAGATAAGGAGATTGAAACATATTATAACAAGCATCTGTCTAATTTTGAGCTAAAAGAAAATATTGTTCGGGTGTTGTATGTTATAGTAGATGAAGAAGCGGAAAAGGATCTGAATTTTAATAAAATAATGCGCCTGCCCGATACACTGATGCTGGATTCGCTCGAAGCGCAGTGCGAGATGTTTGCCAGGTCATACTTTCTGGACACAACGACGTGGATCAGGTTCGAAAAATTACAGAAGATAATTCCGATAGAGACATATAACCAGGAATTGTTTTTGAAAGAAAATGATTTGTTGAGATTACACAAGGATAAAGAAGTTTATCTGGTCAGGTTTTTCGATTATAAAATAAAAGATGAGATTTCGCCGCTGGAGCTTGAGTATAACGATATCAGAAATATCATTATCAACACAAGAAAAATGGAGCTGATTAAAAAAATGCGGGATGATATTTACAAGAGTGCTTTGGCAAATAAAGAATTTGAAATATATTATAATGAATAGAAGAAGACATACATTGAAGGGATTTGCCACAAGTATCGTGATGTGGAGTGTAACAGTGCTGATGTTATCTGCTTTCAGGCCGGTTGATACCATGGCACAGGACAGTACTGAATATATCATTGATGACATTGTGGCTGTGGTAGGTAAAAACATCATTCTTGAATCGGATATTGAAACACAATATCTTTCTTTTAAACTACAGCAGGTTGGGCTTAGCGGCGATCCTGCCAGCATGAGATGTAAAATACTGGAGAGCCTTCTGTATCAGAAACTGATGATGGCCGAGGCCGAAGTGGATAGTGTGGAGGTAAGTGATATGCAGGTGGATGCTGAGCTCGACAGGCGGCTGGGAATGTTTATCAACCAGTTCGGCTCGCAGGAGAAAATGGAGCAGTATTACAATAAAACCCTGTTTGAGATTAAACAGGAACTACATGATATAGTTAAAGAACAGCTTGTTACACAACAGGTTCAAAGCGGTATTGTGCAAAATGTAGCGGTTACGCCTTCTGAAATAAGGTCTTATTTCAGATCGCTGCCCGAGGACAGTGTTCCGCTGATAAAAACGGAATATGTCATTGCCGAGATTGTTAAAAAACCACCTGTAAATGTCGAGGAAAAAATTAGGGTGAAAGAGCAACTGTTGGATTTGCGGCGCAGAATATTAAAAGGGGAAAGCTTCTCAACGCTGGCCATTTTATATTCGGAAGATCCGGGTTCGGCGGCAAAGGGGGGAGAACTTGGCTTCTATGGTCGCGGACAACTTTATCCTCAGTTTGAGGCTGTGGCATTTAAACTGAAAGAAGGAGAAATTTCCAATGTAGTGGAAACGGAAGCAGGATACCACATCATCCAGATGATAGAACGCAAAGGTGATTATATCAACGTGCGGCACATACTGCTGACGCCCAAAGTTTCACCTGCTGATTTGATGAAAGCAAGGGACGAACTCGACAGTATTGCCCGGCTGATCAGGGCCGATTCAATAACTTTCGAAGAAGCGGTAACCCGTTTTTCAGACGCTGACAATAAAAATAGTGGAGGGCTCCTGATCAATCCTTATACGGGCGGAACTTCTTTCGAAGCGGAACAGCTGGATGCTCAGGTGTCATTTACAATTGAGAAGATGAATGTCGGAGAAATCTCGGACCCTGTTCCGATGAAGACGGAAGACCAGAAAGATGCTTTTCGCCTGCTGAAACTGGTGAAACGTACCAAAGCGCACAGGGCGAATATGAAAGAGGATTACAGCAAAATTCAGCAATGGGCCCTTGAAGATAAAAAACAAAGGGTGATTGACGAATGGATTAACGAAAAGGCTGCTAAAACTTACGTGCGTATCGTCGACAGGTATAAGAAATGTGACTTTGTTCATGACTGGCATGCGAGATAAATCATTAAAAAACAGAAAAAACTACTGATGAATTATAAATCTGACGTCGAAGCTGTAGATGCTTTTGTAGCCAAATACAAAAGCCTGAAAGATGAAATAGGAAAGGTCATCGTCGGACAGGACGAGATCATTAAAAATACACTGATTGCCATCTTCAGCCAGGGACATGTGTTGCTTGTGGGGGTGCCCGGACTGGCCAAAACCTTGTTGATCAATACCATTGGTCAGGCGCTCGGTTTGTCGTTTAACCGGATACAATTTACTCCCGACCTGATGCCTTCCGATATTATCGGTACGGAAATACTTGATGAAAACAGAAAATTCAAATTCATTAAAGGGCCGGTGTTTGCCAATATCATCCTGGCTGACGAGATCAACCGTACTCCGCCGAAGACACAATCGGCACTGTTGGAATCTATGCAGGAAAAAGCCGTTACAGTAGCAGGATTCTCTTATCAGCTTGAAGCACCTTTCTTTGTGCTGGCCACCCAAAACCCTATTGAACAGGAGGGAACTTATCCGTTGCCCGAAGCACAGCTCGACCGTTTTATGTTCAACCTGATCCTGGATTATCCTTCTTTTAACGAAGAAATGGATGTGGTAAAACGGACAACCATCGGAGCCTCTGCTGAGGTAAATAAAGTACTTGGAAGCGAAGATATCCTTTTCTTCCAGCAGTTATTGCGCAAGATACCGGTGGCCGACAATGTGATGGAATACGCCGTAAAACTGGTAGCCAAGACCCGTCCCGGCACACCTGACGCTCATGAGTGGGCCGATAAATACCTCAATTGGGGAGCCGGTCCCAGGGCATCACAATACCTGATCATCGGAGCCAAAACGCATGCAGCTATCTCAGGAAAATATTCCCCCGACATCGAAGATGTTAAAGCTGTGGCACTACCCGTACTTCGTCACAGGATTGTCAGGAATTACAAAGCTGAGGCAGAGCGCGTCAGTGAGGATGATATCATCCGGACGTTTATGTAAGGATGTTTTATTAGTCTCCCTGTCTGCGGGTTTAAGTTGCAACTTAAACCTGCCAATGATTTAAAATATGTAACTTTTTAGTTATCTCTTAAATTTCCTAATTTTATCGTTGAAAAAAATTGGGAAAAATGACATCTGATAATCAGGAACGTTTTAAACAGTATCCTGTATTCCGTCCTACCGCTCCGAACGAACGTATTACTCAAATCGACATTCTGCGCGGATTTGCCTTGTTTGGTGTTCTGTTGGTGAACGTTTTCGGTTACAACGCTTCTTTTTTCGATTTCAGCGGCTTTTATCACACATTTACTGATCCGCTCAACAGTAAGATTTTCGAATGGCTCGTGGGCTTTGCCGCCGACAAATTCATTTTTATTTTTTCCTTTCTGTTCGGTGCCGGCTTTGGTATTATGTATCTGAAATATCGCGCCGACGAAAAACATTTCTTTTGGCTTTATTTTCGCCGGATGATCGCACTGATGGTGTTCGGGATATTGCATATCCTGTTCTTCTGGGCAGGTGATATTCTGTTTTCGTATGCGCTGATGGGATTTCTGCTGTTATTCGTAAGGAAATGGCCTTCGGGCTTATTGTTGTTTTTAAGCATATTCTTCTATTTCTTACCGATCCTCTACCTGGCACTTGAAAATGTTTTTCCGTTCCTGCCCGATGCGTTAAGTTCCGTTACTAATCTGAAAATGCCGGAGGTGATCGCAATTTATTCGGAAGGGTCATATGCAGAAATTTTTAAACTCCGGTTGCACGAATATTTTGCCTTCCGCAACATCAACCTGATTTACTACGCACCGAAGGTGTTGTCGCTGTTCATCTTCGGTTATCTGTTTTATAAACACCGGTATTTCGACAAGATCAATAAGGAACAGGTGAAATATACGATCCTGGCAGTAGTATTCCTGCTTGCCGGGATTGTCCTGACCCTGTTTACAGATAAAGTGGTCAATGTCCTGATTGGCCGGGAAAACCCGTATTCATTAACTGTTTACATGAGTGTTTACGAGGTGACCAATATCCTGCTCGGACTTTCCTATATGTTGATCATTCTGCTTTTGTCTCAGGCCTCTTTTTTCGGGCGATTACTCGATCCGCTGAAATATATCGGACGTACAGCCCTGACCAGCTACCTGATGCAATCGGTTATTTTCACTACGGTGATGTACGGTTTCGGTTTCGGGAAATTTGCATCTTACGAACCATGGCAATTGCTTATCTGGGTTGTGGCTGTTTTTACTTTACAGGTACTCCTCAGCAGGATTTGGCTGAAATATTACCGCTTCGGACCGCTGGAATGGCTATGGAGAAAGTTTACTTATCCGAATACAACAAAAGGTCGCTAAGTTGTTTTTCATAATCTTTTGTTTAAAGCTGATAAAATAGATATTTATCTTCTGATTTACAGAATATCAGCATTTAAATACCATGTAAACTTTACACAATTTTGATAATAAATATATGAACCGGCCGTTGTTATGATGACACGATTTCATTACTTTTACAAGCCAATCTCGGCCCCATGAAAAGAAAAAATATCCTCACTGTTGTTGTCTCCCTTTTAGTTGTCATTATACTGGTCTGGTACTTCTCCGCACCCGATGATCTCAACGCTAATGCCATTAAGGCAAAGGTAAAAAGCGGACAGTTTGTAATTGATATTACGACAACCGGGGAATTGGAAGCACGTTCCAGTGAAAAAATTCTCGGGCCTAATCCCATCGGGATGCGGAATGCAAGAATTTTTCAGTATCGTATTGAGGATATTATCCCGGACGGGACTGTTGTGGATTCTGGACAGTGGATTGCCACACTTGACAGAAGCGACCTGGAAAATAAAATCAAAGATCAGGAACTGGAAGTGGAGAAACTGCAAACGCAATATGTCAAAAGCCAGTTGGACACAACTATGACTTTGCGGAATGCCAGGGACGAACTGATCAACCTGAAATATGCTGTTGAAGAGAAAAAGATCATCGTTGACCAGTCGATTTACGAGCCCCCTGCCACACAGCGCCAGGTGAAAATTGACCTGGAAAAAACCGAAAGGGCGTTCAATCAGGCAAAAGAAAACTATTCGCTGAAACTGAAAAAAGCTAATGCCGATATGAAAGAGGTAGAGACTAACTTATTGAAAGCCCAGCGAAAACTGAACGAATATAATAAGCTAAAAGACGAATTTGTTATCAAGGCACCCAAATCGGGGATGCTGAATTACAAGCGTGGATGGGATGGTAAAAAACAAGGCGTGGGCGCGCAAATCAGTGTGTGGGATAATGTGGTGGCTACCTTGCCTAACCTTTCGGCTATGAATAGCAAAACTTATGTAAATGAGATTGACATCAGTAAAGTATCCGTCGGACAAAAAGCAGAGATCGAAGTAGACGCTTTTCCCGGTAAAAAATTTCCCGGCGAAGTGTTTGAAGTTGCCAATATGGGTGAGCAGATGCAGAATTCAAATGCTAAGGTGTTTGAAGTCATCATCCATATCAATGGTTATGATTCCATCCTTCGTCCTTCCATGACCACGAAAAACAGAATCATTACAGAAGTGATTGATAGCGTTTTATATGTTCCTATAGAGTGTATTAACGCCAACGATTCCATTACGTTTGTTTACAAAGATCACAGGCGGAAACAGGTCATTACGGGAAAAAGCAATGAAACGGATATCATCATTCTGGCCGGACTGGAAGAAGGGGATGAAGTTTATCTGTTGCCTCCCGAAAATGCAGATGACTGGTCGTTTGATTTGCTGGACGAAGAGATCGTGAAAAAGTATGCAGAAAAGAAGCCGGAAAAAATCGATACGTTAAAATCAAAAGAACAAAAGCCGGAAAGAAAACCTGGTAAGTCTGGTCGTAAGCGTCCGAATCGCTAATCTGACTACTTCGGGCGGGACGCCCGAAGTACGCTAAAACAAATCTCCTGTTCTGATCCCTTTATTCTGTCAGGCTCTTCACCAGATATTCCCCCGTATAAGAATCTTGACATCCGGCGAGTTCTTCCAGCGTTCTTTTCCCTTGTTGGTGTCCTCACCAACAAGCAAGTCTGGATGTCCTCACCAACAAGTCCTTACACTAACAAAAGTATGACAGTCGATATCCTCTTTTTTGTTGTTGTGTTTCATAAGAAAAGCAACCGGGTATGACGATCTAAATAAGCGATAAAATTTACAGGTTCTCTTTTAAATACCTTCCCGTATATGAACTTTTGCACCTGATTAATTCTTCCGGCGTTCCTTCAAAAACGATATTTCCGCCTTTGTTCCCGCCTTCAGGACCAAGATCAATGATCCAGTCGGCTGATTTAACGATTTCCATATTGTGCTCAATTACAATGATCGAATGTCCGATCTCAATCAGGGCACTGAAGGCCTGCAACAGTTTGCTGATATCATGGATATGTAATCCTGTTGTCGGTTCGTCAAAAATAAACAGGGTAGGGGTGTTGCTGCTTCCTTTCGAAAGGAAATAAGCCAATTTAATCCTCTGTGCTTCACCGCCACTCAATGTGTTAGACGGTTGTCCCAGGCGCAGATAGCCAAGTCCTACTTTTTCCAGCGGCTCCAGTTTCTCTATAATCTTTTTTTCCGTTGAAGTAACTTTCTCTGTACCCTGAAAAAAATCAATAGCCTGTGTTACGGTCATTTCCAGGATATCGGTGATGGACTTTTCTCTGTATTTTATTTCCAGCACTTCATCTTTAAACCTCTTGCCGTGACAGGTGTCACAGGTGAGGTGGATATCCGCCATGAACTGCATTTCCACTTTGATCGTTCCTTCGCCTTCGCACTGTTCACATCGTCCTCCCGGAATATTAAACGAGAAAAATCCGGGCTTGTAACCTCTGAGTTTGGCCAGTGATTGTTGCGAGAACAAATAACGGATCTCATCATATACCTTTAAATAGGTAGCCGGGTTGGAGCGTGAAGAACGGCCAATAGGATTCTGGTCCACATATTCTACTGCTCCTATACTGTTCAGTTCTCCCTCCAGCACACCGAACTTACCGGTTTTGTCAATGATGCCTCCGAACCTCCTTTTCAAAGCCGGATACAGGATATCCCTTACCAAAGTTGATTTTCCCGAGCCGCTGACTCCTGTAATGGCCGTCAGTACATGCAGCGGGAACTTCACGTTAAGATTTTTCAGGTTGTTCTCCATGGCCCCTTTCACTTCGATAAAGTCTTTCCATCTGCGGCGTCTTACCGGAACGGGGATTTTTTTTCTGTGGGTCAGATAGAGGGCGGTGTAGCTTATGTCGTTATCTTTCAATTGATTAAAGTTCCCCTGGAAAACAAGTTCTCCGCCATGTTCTCCCGCTTCAGGTCCGATGTCGATAATTTCATCGGCTTCGCGGATAATTTTTTCTTCATGTTCTACTACAATGACTGTATTTCCCAAATCGCGCAGTCTTTTCAAAACGCTTATCAGCCGGTCTGTATCACGCGGATGCAGACCGATACTGGGTTCGTCAAGAATGTACATGGAACCCACCAGGCTGCTGCCCAGTGAAGTGGCCAGGTTGATCCGCTGCGATTCGCCTCCTGAAAGCGAATTCGACAGACGGTTCATACTCAGATATCCCAGTCCTACATCATTCAGAAATTTTAACCGGTTGGTGATTTCCGTCAGCAGGCGGGAAGCTATTTTGCGGTCATGTTCGTCCAGTTCAATATTCCTGAAAAACTCGTAGGCATCTTCCAGTTGCATTTCCACCAGTTCGGTAATGTTTTTTCCGCCTGCTTTAACATAGCTTGCATCTTTGCGCAGGCGGGTGCCTTTGCAATCAGGGCATTTGGTTTTCCCGCGATAGCGCGAGAGCATAACACGATACTGTATTTTGTAAGTCTGTTCTTCCACATGCCTGAAAAAGTCATGAATGCCTTCAAAATATTCGTTGCCGTTCCACAAAACTTCTTTTTCTTCCTCGCACAGTTGATAGTAGGGTTTATGAACAGGAAAATCGAATTTATAAGCATTGGCAATTAAAGCCTCTTTCCACTCTTTCATTTTGTCCCCTTTCCAGCAGGCCACACATCCGTCATATACCGAAAGCCGTTTGTTGGGGATCACCAGGTCTTCATCAATACCGATGATGCTGCCGAATCCTTCGCATGTTTTACAGGCACCGTAAGGGTTGTTAAAAGTGAACATGTTCACACTCGGCTCTTCAAAGGTGATGCCGTCCAGCTCAAATTTATTGCTGAATTTTATCGTTTTTGTTTCGCCGTCAACGATATATTCTATAAAACAGGAACCTTCACCTTCATAAAAAGCTGTCTGGGCTGAGTCGGCAACCCGTGAAGGCAGGTCAGGATCGGATTGATCAATGACAATGCGGTCAATAACGAGAAAACAATCACCTGGTTTTGTGTTTTTTCCGAGTTGTGGCAACACCTGCTCTATCTTTTCAATCTTTCCTTTAAATATCATCCGGTTAAAACCCTGTTGCATCAGTATGGTCAGTTGCTGGTTAAGGGTGCGGTTTCCGTTTAATATTAATGGTGTGTATAACAGCAATGTTGTACCGTCTGGCAATGCTTCGGCAAATTCCACGACATCGGTAACGGAATGTCTTTTGACTTCTCTGCCGGAAATCGGCGAATATGTCTTTCCGATGCGGGCATAAAGCAATTTGATGTATTCGTAAACTTCGGTGGATGTTCCGACAGTGGATCGGGGATTACGTGTTTTTACCTTTTGTTCAATGGCAATGGCCGGAGAAATACCTTTAATAGCATCAACATCCGGTTTGTCCATCCGTCCGAGAAACTGGCGGGCATACGAACTCAGACTTTCCACATACCGGCGCTGGCCGTCGGCATACAGGGTGTCGAAAGCCAGTGATGACTTACCGGAACCGGAAAGCCCGGTAATAACAATCAGTTTGTTGCGGGGTATGGAAACAGTTAAATTCTTCAGATTGTTGACACGCGAGCGGACAACTTCTATAAAATTTTTGGAACGAATCTTGTTTGTTTCCGTATACATCAGTGAAAATTGATTGGACGACAAAATTAGAATAATATTTGCTTTTGTAAATTTTATACATATATTTGCAATTACCATTCAATAAATTATTAACCAACTAACCGATAGGAGGACGATTATCGATAAAACATTTACCTTTTTGTAGACATACACAAAATCAGGTAATATGAATTTAGAAACGGTTGATGAAAAACAACTCATCAAAAGTTATTTGAATGGTAATCATGCCAGCCTTCAGGTTCTCATTAAAAGACATAAGAACAGGTTATATTCGTATATCTTTTTATTAGTAAAAGATAAGCAATTGGCTGATGATATCTTTCAGGATACCTACCTGAAAGTGATCAACACTTTAAAACAGGGAAATTACAGGGATGAAGGAAAATTCATTCAGTGGGTCATGCGCATTGCGCACAACCTGATCATTGACCATTTCCGGAAGTCCAAAAAAGTTTCTTTTGTAGAAAGCCAGAACAATGAATATGATGTGTTCGACACCATCAGGCTGACGGACCCTTCAATTGAAGAAAGACTCGTAACAAAACAAATCCATTCGGACCTTACCAAATTGCTGGAATACCTGCCGGATGAGCAGAAAGAAGTGGTAATGCTCCGGTGTTATGCAGGCTTAAGCTTTAAGGATATAGCCGAGCAGACGGATGTGAGTATCAATACGGCACTTGGGCGTATGCGTTATGCTCTGATAAATTTGCGGAAACTTATCGAGGAGCATAAGCTGGTACTTACGAATTAACGGTAATAATACATTAATCGCAACCATTACTGTCCGTTAATAGCCGCCGGAATTACCGGCTTCGGCTGACAATAGCAAATTATCATGATGTTCTTTTTACGGCAAATTTTTATTTGTTCGGAAAAAAGATATGGTTTGAATAATATTTTATAAGACGCCTGCGTTATTGATGTGAATAAATTAAGTTTCACCAAAATAACGTAGATGATAAAATACTTTACTCCTAAAGAATCAAAGGATTCTCCAAAAAATCAAAAACCGGCCGGCAATAATAATCAAAGCGGATTTGGCCCTTCAAAACTTACCATGAGTATGATTCTCGGTTATTCCGCAGCACTTAAAGTGATAAAAACAAATACGCTCGGCAATTTGGACATCCTTTTAAACTGATCTCTGTATCAGACATGTAAAGACTTGAACCGCTATGGAAAACATAGCGGTTTTTTTGTTATCTTGACCACTCAAAAACAAATTGCCTTGACAAAGAAAGAACGTTTCCGCAGACTGATCGAATATTTTCAGCAACATATGCCCGTGGCCGAAACTGAACTGAAATACCGGACACCTTATGAGCTGATGGTTGCGGTTATTTTATCGGCTCAGTGTACGGACAAAAGAGTGAATATCATTACGGAAGAATTTTTTAAACAGTTTCCGACGGTGGAGATTTTGGCGGAAGCTGATAAGGAATTGATTTTTGAGCTGATAAAAAGTTGCTCTTACCCTAACAACAAGGCAAAGCACCTGTCAGGGATGGCGAAAATGCTTGTGGAAGAATTCAACGGTGAAGTGCCTGATGATGTTGCCGAATTGCAGAAACTGCCGGGTGTGGGAAGGAAAACCGCTAATGTAATTGCTTCGGTGGTGTTCAGTAAACCGGCTATGGCTGTGGACACGCATGTGTTCAGGGTTTCGGAGCGGATAGGCCTGACAACAAACTCAAAAAATCCATTGCAGACAGAGAAAGAACTGGTGAAATATATTCCCGAAGAACTGATCCCGCTGGCACATCACTGGTTGATATTACACGGAAGGTATGTCTGTCAGGCGCGAAAGCCCAAATGCCATGAATGTGGTCTGAAAGATATTTGCCGGTATTATCAGAAAGCTCAAAAAGAATAGACTTATGAAAATGTGGTACCATATATTGTTATTGGTCTTTTTCCTGCTGCTCGGGTGGGAAGTAAGATCACAATCGCTTGTTGCTACAGATACACTTCCCAAAAATGTAGTGCTGGAAAAATACGGCGGTATCCGTTGCGGTTTTTGTCCGGCTGCTGACGAGCTGGCACAGGAAATCAGGCAGGATTATCCGAACAGGGTGGTGGTAATCAATATCCATCAGGGAAGTTTTGCCGTGCCCCAGGGAGATGAACCCGATTACAGAACTGTCTGGGGAGATGCACTGGCTGATATGGCAGGCGTTTACGGCTATCCGATGGGCACACTGAACAGACATCTTTTTGACGGCGACGAACAAACAGCCATGGTTATCGGTTCATGGAGAGCCAGGACACAGCAGATTCTGGAAGAGTTGTCACCCGTAAACATAGGTATCCAATCAACTTACGATTCACTGTTGCGGGAACTGACTGTCCATGTGGAATTGTTCTATACGGCAACAAGTCCGTACAGCATGAACTTTCTGAATGTTGTACTGATACAAAATCATATCATAGGGCCACAATTGGGAGGCTCAGCCGATAATTACGATCACATGTACTTATTGCGCGATATGATTACGGGCCAGTGGGGGGATACAATCAACGTAACGACAGCCGGAACTTTTTTTGAGAAAGATTATGTTTATCAGTTACCTGAAGCGGTTAACGAAGTACCTGTTGTGGCGGAGAACTGCCAGATAGCGGTATTTGTCAGCGAAACACAAAACGAAATCTATACCGGTGATGTAGTGGATGCCATAAATGGTTCCAATATGTATATCGGAAGTCTCGCGCTTAATGATACGATGATAAAGAAAGGAACATCTGGAGAAGGGTCTGACTTTCTCGTAACGGCAGAAAGTGCTTTGGAAGGAGAAGATGAATTTTTAGTTACGCTGGAAAAGCAAATGCCCGGAGACTGGGATGTTTTATTTACTATGGGAGAACAAACATTTTCCGATTCGGCAGTGGTCACTCTGATACATGATACGGCAGAGCCGTTGGTTTTCCACGTTATTCCGGGCGATACGGCAGCTTTTGCCTCTTATACAGTGAAACTCGGTTCGCTGACACATCCTGAGGCCCCGTACCGGTATTGTCATTTTTATGTGATTTCTGGTATCACCGATCTTGTTGTGAACGGCACGGGTGGCGAAAACCCGGAGAATTATGATTATGTTTTTACGGATGGCCTGGAAAGAGCCGGATGCCATTCTTTTGCGGTACTGTCGGCTGATTATTTTGTGCAGGGTATGAATGACAGGGCATTCGGAGATGTCCGGAATGTATATGTTAATATTGCCTGGTCTTTTCCAACCTTGACCATTTCGCAACTGAATGCGTTGATGGGGTTTATGGATAACGGTGGAAATCTTTTAATCTCCGGCCAGGACATCGGCTGGGATTTCATGAGTGGTAGTGCCGGTTCGCATAATTCGCCTGAAGCTGCAGACTTTTACACCAATTATCTGAAAGCCGGTTATATATCCGATGGCACATCGGCAGATTATATCATTTATGCCAACAGCCATGACAATGTTTACGATCAGGTGCCCGACGCTTTTTTGATTGATATTTACGATGGGAACATGTACCCTGATAATGTGATGGCAACCCAGGGAGCTGACGAAGTTTTTTATTATCAGTCAAACAATCATGCGGCGGTGGTTAAATCAGTGTCGGATATATATAAAACAATTTATTTTGCCTGCGGCCTTGAAATGATCGGGCAGCCGATTATTACCAATGAAATCATGAAACTTACTTATCAGTGGTTTAACGGTTTGCTTTCCGAAGAAGAATATGATGAAGTTGTGATGGGTTTGTTTGCGGGCGAAAGCTCTCCTAACCCTGCTCATGAATATAGTCACATTCCGGTTCATCTTGATGAAGACGGCACGCTGGTTCTTTTTAATTCGGCAGGACAAATAATAAGACACGTATCAATCACCAAAAACAACCGGGAATTGATACTGGATGTCAGCGGCCTGGAGCCGGGTGTTTATTTCTACAGGGTTACTTCCGGTAGCAGGATGACACAGACAAGGAAACTTGTTGTTTATTAATCAAACGGTTCAAAAAAATCAATGTCATGAAAGATGAGGTAAGGATAAATAGAATTATCTTTGTGACAAAGGAGTAAATCATTATGGCACTAAAAAAAGGAGATATAGCGCCTGATTTTAAGGGAGTTGATCAACATGGAAACACGGTCAGCCTGAAAGATTTTAAAGGGAATAAACTGATCCTGTATTTTTATCCGAAAGACAACACTCCCGGTTGTACTGCCGAGGCCTGTAACCTGAGGGATAATTACGATTTGTGGTTGTCGAAAGGGTATAAAGTAGTAGGTGTAAGTCCTGACAGTCTGGCGTCACATCAGAAATTTGCTGAAAAACATCAGTTGCCATTTCCATTAATTGCCGATGAGGAGAAGAAAATCATCAAAGTATACGGGGCCTGGGGACCGAAAAAACTATACGGACGCGAATATGAAGGCCTTTTGAGGACAACTTTTATTATTGACGAGAACGGCAGGATTGAAGAGATATTCACCAAAGTGAAAACAAAAGACCATACAAATCAGATTTTAAAAACTATTAACGAAGAATAATATGACCAGCGACAAAGCCAAAGAAAACAACGAAAAATTAAAACAGCAGAAACTCAAAGCCCTGGAGGCAACTATTGGTAAAATTGAGAAATCATTCGGTAAGGGAACGATTATGAAACTGGGGGATAATCCTGTGGATCAGGTTGAGGTAATCTCCACAGGGTCCATCGGTCTTGACCATGCCTTAGGTGTGGGTGGTGTTCCAAAAGGAAGGGTGGTGGAAATATTCGGCCCTGAGTCATCAGGTAAAACAACGCTGGCACTGCATATTGTTGCCGAAGCCCAGAAAAATGGTGGAATAGCGGCTTTCATAGATGCCGAGCATGCTTTTGATCCGACCTATGCCGAACAGTTGGGTGTGGACATTGAAAACCTGCTTATTTCGCAGCCCGATAACGGAGAGCAGGCGCTGGAGATAGCAGACAGCCTGATCCGTTCTTCAGCCATTGATGTCGTGGTCATCGATTCAGTAGCAGCCCTGACACCAAGAAGCGAGATCGAAGGAGAGATGGGCGATTCGAAAATGGGACTTCAGGCCCGTTTGATGTCGCAGGCATTGCGTAAGCTGACTGCAAATATCAGTAAGACGGGAACCGTTTGTATCTTTATCAATCAACTAAGGGAGAAGATAGGTGTCATGTTTGGAAATCCCGAAACAACAACCGGAGGAAATGCCTTAAAATTTTACTCTTCGGTACGTCTGGATATCCGACGGATCAGCCAGATAAAGGATGCTGATAATGTGACGGGTAACCGTACACGGGTAAAGGTGGTTAAAAATAAAGTAGCCCCGCCGTTCCGGAAAGCAGAGTTTGACCTGGTTTACGGAGAAGGTATCTCCAAAGTGGGTGAAATTATTGATCTTGGCGTGGATTTCGGTATCATCAACAAAAGCGGATCATGGTTCAGCTACGGAGATACAAAATTGGGGCAGGGCAGGGATGCTGTCAAGAATCTCTTAAAAGACAATCCGGATCTTGTTGAAGAACTGGAAGCCAAAATTATGGCCGCCTTAAAAGAGAAGAATTAATATTTCTGTTATCAGTATTCATTAATTATTTTTGAGGAAATGAGAATATTCATTCTTGTTTTTCTGTTTGTTTTTTCGCTGGCTGGCTGTCAGTCAGGAGACAGAAATACAAAAAAAGGAAAGAACCCGGTTACTGCAGCAGATTCGCTGGAGATCATTACGGAAATGATCCGTCAGGATTCCTCGGATTATCAGCTGTATTTACAAAGGGCACATCTGAATGTGAAGCTGGGAAAGATAGATCCTGCTTTCAGGGATGTGAACAGAGCACTGGAATTGAATTCTCAGGCTCCGGAAACTTTTGTCCTGTTATCAGATCTCTATTTCATTATGGGAAATGCCGAAGATGCCATTGCTGCATTGAAAAAAGCGGCAGAACTTAATCCCCGTAATGAGGTTCCTTATATTAAACTGGCTGAAACCTATCTGATACTGAAAAATTACTCGATGGCACAAAAAAGTACAGATGTTGCTCTTTCCATCAATGTAAATAACGAGCAGGCTTATTTTTTAAAAGGTGTAGCATTTATGGAACAGGGTGATACGGTAAATGCTGTAACCAATTTACGTATCTCTGCCAACCTGGATACAAACAACTTTGCTGCCTATATGCAATTGGCTGCAATCTATCAGCAGCAACATGACAGCGTGGCCATCAATTACTATAAAGATGCTTTAAAGGCCAGGCCTGACGATGAAAAAGCCTTATTCGGACTAGCCAGATTTTGCCAGGAACTTGGACGATTGGACGAAGCTTTGACTTACTATAATAAAGTTAATGAATTATATCCCGGGAATAAAGAAGCCTGGTTTAATTCGGGATATATTTATCTGGTAGAGAAAGAAGATTATACGCAGGCTTTACATTATTTCAAACAGGCTGTTTATGTTGACCCTGCTTACGTTGAGGCGGTTTATAACCTCGGCAGAACTTATGAAGCTCAAGGGAAATATGATGAAGCGGCAGCACAATACAGGCAGGCATTGGAATTGCATACTAATTATCCGTTAGCCATCGAAGGCCTGAACAGAATGCATAAGTAATGCTAAAATCCTAAAAGTTTTCCGCCCTGGTATACGATAAATGAAATGATCCAGGCCAGTGTGGTTGTGTATATGACCAGAAACAACGACCATCTCCAGTTCCCGGATTCATTTTTAATGGCAGCAACAACAGCCACACACGGAAAATAGATCAGGATGAAAAGCATGAATGAGAGTGCAATTAACGGGGTGAATACATGCTGTCCTTTGCGGGGGCCGCTGGAATACTTTTGTTCTTTAATTCTTTCCGCCAGACTATTTTCTCCGGAAGTGGGGTCGTTTTTATAAAGAACGCCCATCGTGCTGATTACAATCTCTTTGGCAGCAGAACCTGCCACCAGGCTGACCCCCATTCTCCAATCGAAACCGAGTGGATAAATAACGGGCTCGATCAGTTTCCCGATTTGACCGATGAACGAATATTCCTGTTTTAATTGCTGTCGTTCCAGTTCCAGCTTTTTAAGATGCTCTTCTTTTTCTTCAAGCAAGATGTTTTTATCATGGTCAGGGATATCGGCCTTTGAAATTTTTGACACGTAAACTTGTTCCGTTTCCTGAATTTTTTGATCTATTTTTTTGTCAATCTTCGCACCGCGCGGGAAATATCCCAAAGCCCAGATGATGATGGAAGCCAGTAAAATAACCGTTCCCATCTTTTTTAAGTATTGTTCGCCTTTAAACCATGTTTGTTTCAGGACTGACTTGAAAACAGGAACACGATAAGGAGGTAGTTCCATGACAAAAGGCACCGTTTCTACCCGGAAGATCGTCTTCTTCATGATCCAGGCGACAATGCCTGCAAGGATAATTCCTGTCAGGTAAATGGAAAAAAGCAATGTCCCCCTGTGATTTGTGAAGAAAGCAGAAATGATTAGAATATATACCGGATAACGGGCGCTGCAAGACATAAACGGAATAATCAGCATAGTCACCAACCGGTCGGTCTTATTTTCGATAGTCCGTGTAGCCATGATGGCAGGTACATTGCATCCGAAACCCATCAACATGGGGATGAATGATTTGCCGTGGAGCCCGACTTTGTGCATCAGTTTGTCTACAATAAATGCAATCCGGGCCATATACCCGCTGGCTTCCATCAACGTGATGAAGAAGAACAGGATCAGGATATTCGGCAGAAAAACAATTACACCACCTACACCACCTAAGATTCCATCTACCAAAAGATCCTTGATCATGCCGTCGGGAAGAATTTTAGATAACAGGTTGCCCGTGAGGCTGACCAGATCCGAAATCCACTGCATAGGATAATCGCCGATCAGGAATGTAGCCTGAAAAGTTATCCAGATAGCCAGCAAGAAAATGGGATAACTCAGAAATTTATTGGTAATGATCTGGTCGATGATACGGCTCCGAGTTATCTTGTTTTCTTTCCCGGCAGGTTTCAGAGTTTCCCTCAAAGCACCTTCGATAAAACCGTATTTGGCATCTGTGATTACAGTCTCGAGGTTTTCGTTTCTTAACCTCTCAATTTCTTTTACTTCTTCTTCTGCTACTTCAATGATCTCCAGGGCATTGGGACATGCTTTGATCCTTTTGAGTTCCTCTTTATCCTGTTCCAGCAGTTTAATGGCAATGTAACGCGGGGCTACTTTGCTGGTAAGAAATTCATTTCCCTCTTTTTTCAGGAGCTCCTGCAACCGTCTGATCCCTTTTTCAATACGGAAACCGTAATTGATATGTATGTGCCTGACAGTTGGATCGTGATCCTCGTAAACATCAATGATTTTTTCGAACAGTTTATCAATTCCCTTATTTTTGGAGCCTACTGTCGGAACCATCGGAATACCGATCATTTTACCCAGTGCCTGGTAGTCGAATTTATCTCCTTTCTCCAGAAACTCATCCCACATATTCAGGGCAATAACCACTTTCCGGTCCATATCAATGAGCTGTGTGGTCAGATAAAGATTTCTTTCCAGATTGGAGGCGTCAACCACATTCAAAATAACATCGGGCAGTTCATTAATGAGGTGGTCTCTTACATAAAGTTCTTCAGGTGTGTAGCTGGTTATGGAATAAGTTCCGGGAAGGTCAACCAGGTTAAATGTATATCCTTTGAATTCAAATACTGCTGTTTTGGCATCTACGGTGATACCACCGTAATTACCCGTTTTTTCTTTCGAATGTGAAGCGAAATTGAAAAGCGTTGTTTTTCCGCTGTTAGGATTGCCCACCAGGGCTACATTAATTATCTTACTTTTTTTGACGGGAGTTAATTGAAGTGATTGTTCAATTTGCAGGACACCGTTAAAGTCGTTGTGGGATTCTTCGCCGTTCCCGTTGTTGGTTGTAGTAACTTCTATCAGAGAGGCTTCACTTCTTCTTAACGACACTTCGTATCCGAGAATGTTATATTCGATCGGATCTTTTAACGGAGCATTCTTAACAACAATCACCTGCTTGCCGACCACAAACCCCATTTCGATAATCCTTTTGCGAAATGCCCCCCGGCCTTTCACTTTGGTAATTATTCCCTTATCTCCGGTTTTCAGGTCGGCCAGTGTCATGAATGGTATTCTGTTAAAATCATTTTGTTAAGCAAAGAAAGCAGGTTTTTCCCGTTTCCAAAATACCAATATGTAGGTATTCGTGTCATGTTAAAAAAGATCCAGCGACTTCATAAACTGGGGTGGTTCGGCCTCATCGCTGTGTAATAAATGATGTATGCGGTTAAATATATTTCCTATTCGGTATCCCCAATGATTGCCAAACAGAAGTTTAAAGTCCGATATTGCATTTTGACGTGCATCAAAAGTGTTTTTCTGGTAAAGCATAATCAGGTCTTTCATGTCCTGATAAATATCGGCAATATTCTCTGCTATACTTGCTTTAAGAGGTTCTGTATCGTTAATGTATAGTGGGTCAATGGTCCAGAACTCGTCCTGCTTTCCGAATTTATCGCGAAGCATGAGGAAAATGCGCTCCCACTGTTCTTCAGTAACAAATTTCTCATTGGCTTCAGGATTTTCCACTTCTATATCCGGTAATAAGGATCCCTTTAAATAAAGCAGCGGCAGAATCCTATTCATAAATTCGAGAATACCTGTTTTTGATTTTTCTTCGGCATTTTCGAGGTAGTAGCAAAATTCATTAGCTACGGTTATCATCTCCAGGATGGGCTTACTGACAGTTATGTCATCAAGATACGGGTCTTCCTGCATATCATTCGGTTTTAAATTGGCTGCAAAACTAAGAAAAAGAAAAAGATAGCCTTTTGAATAGTACAGGATTAATAGTTTAAAACGTGAAAAATTTGGTAAAAATCATTGCCACGCCATTGTTTTTTTTATTTTTGCACCCTCAAAACGGCGAGGTAGCTCAGTTGGTTAGAGCGTCGGATTCATAACCCGGAGGTCACGAGTTCAATTCTCGTCCTCGCTACAACAAAACCCACCGCGGGAGCGGTGGGTTTTTCTTTTGGAACAAGACTCAAACTTGTTTGAAGTCGCCATTCCAAAAGAAAAACACAAAAAAGCTGAAGGCTTTTGGGTTTTGTTGATATTCTCCCCCCCAAAGAATCAGCGGAGCTAATTCTTGTTTTTTGCATTTTGCTTCCAATGTCATGTATTTGTTTCGTCGGTGAGGACACCAACGAGGGAGAAAAGGTAAGTCAAAGGCTATTCGTTTTACAACGCTTGACGCTATTTGTAAAGTGCTTGACTGCCAGCCTGGAGATATACTGGAATACAGAGAAGAGGAATAGAAAACTTATCCCACCCTCACCCCATTCTCCACTTTCCTTTCCGGCTGCAGTAAAACTACGTTATTATCTTCTGCGTAAATGCCCAGCACGAGGCATTCGGATATAAAATCAGCAATTTGTTTTGGAGGAAAGTTAACAACGGCAATGACCTGTTTGCCGGGGAGTTCTTCCTTTGTGTACAAATCGGTGATTTGTGCACTTGATTGTTTGATGCCCAAAGGGCCGAAATCAATTTTCAGGCGATAAGCCGGTTTATGGGCATTGGGAAAATTGTCAGCTTCTAGGATAGTACCTACACGAATGTCAATCTTTTCAAAATCTTCCCAACTGATCATCAATAGTAGTATTTAAAACACTCAAATATTTGATATTAAATAATAAAGAACAAATATACAGATCATAAAAAAATAATTTAGAGATAATTAGTAGTATCTTAAAAATAGTTGAAAGTTTTTTGAGATTATTGAAATGCTATATTTTAGTCAGAGTAATGTACTTATTAGGGGCCTCCGCCTTTGAAAAAATGCGTGAAGAAAATCAATCCATGGAACGTTAAGAAAGAAAATCTGTTTGATCTCGCCTCAGGCGAGTGAGTTATTTTCTTTTAGTGGAATGGATTGATTTTTAGCAATTTTTTCAGCAGCGGCGGCATTTTTTGCTTACTTTTTTTTGCTGCAGAAAAAAAGTAAGAGCCAGCCCGGCTTGAGGGCAATAGTTTTAATTGAGGTTTTAGTACCCAAACACCCCGTGTTCGGAGATGATGGTAAGCATTTTCTTTTCGGATGCTTCACAGCGTCCGATAATACGAGCCTCCACCCCAAACGATTCGGAAATTTTGATCACATCATTGGCCATTGATTCCGGAAGATAGATTTCCATACGATGTCCCATATTGAAAACCTGGTACATCTCGCGCCAGTCCGTTCCTGATTGTTCCTGTATCATTGCAAACAAGGGCGGTGTAGGGAACATGTTGTCTTTTACAATGTGCAGTTTATCCACAAAATGCAATACTTTGGTTTGCGCCCCGCCACTGCAATGAATAAGCCCGTGAATATGCTCTCTGAACTGGTCCAGTACTTTTTTCATAACCGGGGCATAAGTGCGGGTGGGTGATAGTACCAGTTTGCCGGCATCAATCCCGTCAATTTTTGTATTGGCTGTCAGTCCCAGTTTCCCGGAATAAACAAGATCTTCAGGAATTTCCGGATCAAAGCTTTCCGGGTATTTTTCTGCCAGCTCATGGCCGAACACATCATGTCGTGCCGAGGTCAGCCCGTTGCTGCCCATGCCGCCGTTGTACGAGTCTTCGTAATATGCCTGGCCGTAAGACGCCAGTCCTACGATAACATCCCCCGGCTGGATATTGTTTTCAATGATACTATCTCTTTTGACCCGGGCTGTTACCGTTGAATCTACAATAATAGTTCGTACAAGGTCTCCCACATCAGCAGTTTCGCCTCCCGTGAGATACATAGAAACACCATAGCTGTTCATCTTTTCAATGAATTCCTGCGTTCCTTCAATAATGGCTTTGATTACTTCGCCGGGTACCAGATTCTTATTACGGCCAATAGTAGATGACAGCAAAATATTGTCGGCAATACCTACACACAGCAAGTCATCGGTGTTCATAACAATAGCATCCTGAGCAATACCTTTCCATACCGACAGGTCGCCGGTCTCTTTCCAGTACATATAGGCTAGTGACGATTTTGTGCCTGCCCCGTCGGCATGCATCACATTGCAGTAAGCCGCGTCGTTACCCAGGATGTCGGGAATGACCTTACAGAATGCATTGGGGAAA